>PDWJ01000544.1_pt1 | contig 55098 bp, 45 predicted proteins | sample 1430881 | NCBI WGS metagenome assembly PDWJ01 (sample SAMN01162460, study PRJNA174530) | Oral metagenome, whole genome shotgun sequencing project. | biome: Marine environment; feature: Marine mammal; material: Swab sample of the gingival sulcus; isolation source: swab sample of gingival sulcus...
GAAGACCTCGCCCTGTTCAACGGCAGAGAATAATCCGGAAGCATTTTTTCTAAATTCGGTAAAAGTTACTGTTTTCATATTGCCCTCCTTAATTACATTTTAATGTACATCAGGATGAGCAGTTTTTACAAGGTTTACAGCCAATCGCGGAGCTGAGCCGCGAGGTTGTTGAAGCGGAACAAGTGTGCTTGCGAGGCAGAAACACCGCAGTCGACTCCAGTGACTTGGTGCGGCGCAGCCACCAGCAACAAGGAGATGGAGATGTCTAATCATAATGAAATATCAATTTCATACATGTCAATGGTGCAAGGTATCATTACAAGACTTGAAACTATTAATCCGGTGGCAGTTTAGCTCTTTCCTTACGCGGCATATCTGATTTTTTCATGCTCAAAATATTTTGAGCACTCGTTGCGGCTTTTTCTGTACCATGCGCATGTGAGACATGGCTTTCTTTATTAAACGGCTCCTTATTCCTGGCAGGCTTACCATTGTGAACGCCCGCCTTTAAATCACAGCTCAAATATAGCCAAGCTCAGATAAAATGATTTAAAGGACATCGTTCATCGATGGAGCAATAGCGTTGCTTACAAACGGCTTTGGCATGTGCCCATTGATGTTCGATCGGATTGAGGTCCGGGGAATAGGCAGGCAGGTATTCAAGGCGCTGACCGGCGAGGGCATAGCCATGCGTGCGGGGCATAGCGTGTGCAAACCCGCGCTCGTCAAGATAAACGATGACGCGACCTGTGGCTTCATACGCCTTTATTTTTTCCAGGAAGAACCGCCGTGCGCCTGCGTCCGCCCAAGGATGGCGGCGTGTTTTTTTTATTTATCTTAAATATAATCAATCTATATGAGCTTGGCTATAAATACCCCTTTATTAATACAAACTCAACGTAGAGGATTAAGCCGCATTCAGGTACTCCATCGGTGTCATATCGCTCAGCCCATCGTGTGGCCGTTCGTGATTATAAAGCTGTATCCCGTCATCGGGTTATCTGCCTCACTTCATCGAGGCTGCTGAACAGATACAAGTCCAATACAATCTTCTCGGTAAGCCCTGTTAAATCGCTCAATAAAACCTTTTGGTAAGGCTTATCAGGTTTGATAGAAGCAATGTTTATCTTTCTTTGGTCAGCCCATTCCATCAAATGATGGTCGGTAAATTCTGGCCCATCGCGCACACCCAAAATCAACCGCCAGCTGAAGGTATTGCATTAGCCAGTTCACGGCTCAGCGCCGCTAACGCGGCACTATGTGCTACAACCAACGCGCTATAACTTGATAATGTGACCGGCTCTGTATGAGTAAAACGTTGTACTCTAATCGGTTTACCCGCACGCTCATCTAGCAGTGTCCAAATAACACTGAGAGTGACACCTTCACCAAGGCGACCGTCAAATTGCTGCACATCCAGCACAAATCGATACTGGAGATCCAGTAATTCCAGACTCGGATAAGCGCTGATATGGTCCGTGGCCAGCAGTCGTGACAAATTATCAACCAATACGCGGGTAAAATCTTCCTGTAAGGAACCACCCCAACGGTGGTACTCATTAACATCAAGCTGACTGGTCGTCGTTCGCGTGACAATCTGCGGACGATCCAGAAAGTCGGGCACCGTGATCGGGCCGACACCAATAGCAATATTACTGCGAGATACACCAGTCGCTTGCAAAGAAGCATTATGCAGTGGGCTAAGCGTATAAAACTGTGTCGGTGGTGTACTGCCACAGCCTGATACTATCAAAAAGCCTGCCATCACCACCCAGGTCACTTGCATGTACGCTTTCAGCTTCATCCTTTCTTACCTCGTTTTGCCCTTGAGCAACGATTCAGGATGCCGCTCAAGATAATCGGTCAACATCCTGAGGGAACGAGCCGCCGCTGATAGTTCCTTTAGCATCCGCCGGACTTCCTGTTGTAGCGGCGAATCCTTTGCTACGGACTTTCCGGTAGTTACTATGGTTTTCTCGGCAGCAACCATTGTTCTTTCAGCAGATGCTATGGTTTTTTCGGTAGCCGCTAGCGCTTTCTCGGCAGTTGCCAAGGTTCTTTGGATCTGTTTGAATGTCGCTGTGACCTCAGGCAATGCGTGTGTATTAAGATTGCGGGTAAGCTTCGCGCTTTCAACAGCCGTCTGCTTAAGCGCCGTCAGACTTTGCTGCAAGTTGGCGCCCATTTTCTCCAGCGGCAATCGCTGTATTTTTGCCAAGATATCTGTCAGCGCACTCTCGAGTTCTTCCAGCGGTGTGGGAACTGTCGGCAATTCAGGGTATGGATCTTGCCAGACAATTCGTTGTGCCGGTGCATCCGGATAAAAATCCAGATCGACAAAGAGCGCGCCGGTTAAAAAGCTGCCCGTCTTTAATTGTGCCCGCATACCTTTGGCAATGAGCTGATTCCAGAATCGCCGCTGGCGCTTTTCAGTGTTTTGACTATTACCGCCATCATTCAGATGATTCCCCACCCACTGAATCCGATCAGCCTCAATGGCTATCAGTACCGGAATGCGCCCGACAACCTTATCAAAATCAAACTCCAGTTTGATATCGGTTACCTGGCCGATACGCATACCTCGAAACTCCACAGGTGCGCCCACCGCTAATCCGCGTACCGAGCCGGCAAAATGCAACAGCCAGTAACTCTTATTAACATATTGACCCTCTTGAATGCTTTGGCGGTTAGGGTGAAGCATAAAGACGCTACCTTCATCCACCGCTCGTCCAGCTTCAAGATTGACCGGTGTTTCAAAGGCAACACCACCAATCATCAGGCTGACCACTGATGCTGTATCCACTTTCACCCCACTGGCATCAAGCGTGAAATCAAGTCCGGAAACATTCCAAAAGCGGGTGTTGGTATTAACCAGCTGATCATGGGGTGCGTTGATAAAAATGCTGATACTGACGCGCTGTCCATTTTCATCCAATTGATATCCCATGACTTGTCCTACCTTGATCGACCGAAAATAGACCGGCGAGCCGATATCCAGCGAACCCAAACCATCAGCACCAAGCGTAAAGCGGCGACCCAATTGCCCTGTCATCACCACAGGCGGTGCTTCCAGGCCAGTAAACGTGCGAGTACGCTGTCCTTCAGTGACAGGATCAATGGCGATATATACACCAGCAAACAGTGTACTTATGCCACTCACCTGACCTGCGGAAATACGTGCTCGCTCGACCCAGAAGCGGGTTTTGTCGGTAAGATAGATTTCAGCGCCTTTGATCAAACTGGCCGTGATGATCGTGTGTGAAAGATCTTCACTTAGCGCAATGTGCTCCACCAGACCAAACTCAACATCCTTATATTTGAGTTTGGTTTTCCCTGCCTCTAGTCCGGTAGCTGTTTCAAAAGTGATCGTAATGGTTGGGCCTTGCTCGGAATAGGCTTTGTAGGCCAACCAGGAACCAATGGCTAAAGCCACCAATGGGATCAACCAAACTAGCGAAAAGCGACTACGCTGCTCCAGAACCGCCTCAGGTAACTGATAAGCAGCCGTTTTATCAACCTGTGGTTCACTCATGGGTTTGTTCCAGTATTATCCCAAATCAGCCGAGGATCGAAGGCCAGCGCAGCGAAAATAGTAAGTACAACCACTGCGCCAAAAAAAACAGCACCGGCTTCAGCCTCAATGGTCGCTAAATTCCCCAGTCGCACCAATGCAACAAGGATGGTTACAACATAGATATCAACCATCGACCAGCGACCTACTGCTTCGGTAATGCGATAAAGTCGGGTACGATCACGTGGCCGCCAGTGGGAACGCCACTGTACCGAAATCAACAGATAGATCAAAATAACCAGCTTCAAGAGCGGCACCACTACACTGGCAAAAAAAATCAGCAATGCCAATGGCCACATGCCGTGAAGCAGCAGAAAAATAACACCGCTCATAATGGTATCAGACTGCGGCTTACCCAGCGTAATAACCGTCATGATGGGCATCGTATTGGCGGGAATGTAGCAGATACATGCGGCTATCACGAGCGCCCAGGTACGCGCCAGGCTGCCAGGCTTGCGAATGTGCAGCGCCGCATCACAACGTGGGCAGCGCATGCTGTTTTGCTCTTGTGTTTTTGCCGGAACCTTGCTGAGCAATTCACAGGAGGGGCAACTCATTAAACCGTAACAAGCCGCGCTGGATGGCGCAGGTTTCATTGTGTACCTCCAAGCTTTTCCCAAACAACGTGTGCGTCGAGGGCAGATGCAGCCGCTGCCAAGACAAAAATGAGCAGGCTAAAAGCCCATAGCGCCAATCCCGGGATGATAGTCGCCATATCAGCCAGCTTAACTACTGATACCAGAATTCCCAGCATGAAGACCTCCATCATCCCCCATGGGGCCAAGCTGTGTAGCACGCGAAAAATTCTGGCCAAATACCAGGGAGCATACCCAAACCAAAGTGGAATCAGCACATACAGCATTAATATCAACTGTGCAGCGGGAACAAGCATGGTGGTAAAGAATACCAACCCCGCTAATGCCCACATACCCTGCTGGTAAAGATCCCAAACACCTGTAAATAATCGTGTCTGCGTCACCTGACCCTGCATCTCGAAAGCCAGGAAAGGAAAGGCATTAGCCACCAGGAACAAGATCAACCCGGCCAGGGTTAGAGCCAATGAACGATTGATACTGTCATGCTTATGGCGATATAGCAGCGCACCACAGCGGGGACATCGGGCACTACCACCTGGCGGTGGTGGCCTGAGCTGCTGTAGCAGGTCGCATTCATGACAGGCAATTAAGGTTGAGTGAATCATGGCTTGCAAGGATGACATTGAATAATACTGAGGCGCTATAACCGAACGAATTGAGTTTAACAAGACACCTCAGCCATAACACTTTGGTTTTGACGTGCGGCTGATCCGGAAAAGAACTCCCTTCGGGGTTATGTAAAGCGTAACCCCGAAGGGTAATGTCCCGGAAGTGTTAATTGATACCTCAAACTGATTGCCCGAACTCATAGCGGTTGATAAAAAGTCCAATCACAATGCCATGCATTTAAATTGATCGGGAGAAACAAATGGTTTTTCGCGCCAGACGTTTAATCCGGGTACGCAAGGCAAGCTGTTTACGCTCGATACGTTGTGTGTTCCGTTTACCCGGGCAGCGCTGTAAGGGATTCAGCTGTCGCTGACAGGTACCGAGCGAACCGGTGTAATATCGTGTGATGCCAAACGGTTCCAGCAAGGTTTTGGGCTTCAAAAAAACCTCATCTTTACGCCGACCGACAACATACGCCAGAACCGTAGTCATAATCCACGATAAACGTCCGGGTGGAACACGCTTCATTGCGACAACGGTACATTGCGACAACGGTACCGCTGTTTGCCCGTACCGGCCTTGCCGCCTTTACCCACATCGTCGCTGTGACAGTGTGGACATTTGACGGCGATTAGAACCATGATTTATTCCTCCGGGCAACGTATCGGTATGTACGTCGCACGGTAACATCCTTTCAGCAAATTTAACCAATCCAGAACATTACCACCCTTAGCCGTCATTGCCACCACAAAATACTGTTGTCGCCCATGGCATTCAGCATCAGCGACTCAGCTAAGCAACTCCAGCACCTTCTGCCTGACGATCGGCATGATAAGAGGAGCGCACCAGCGGCGATGAAGCGACATGGGTAAACCCCATAGCCTCCCCATCCAGCCGTAATTGCTCAAACACCTCCGGGGTCACATAGCGCTCTACGGGCAAATGGTGAATACTGGGTTGCAGATACTGGCCTAGTGTCAGCATCTCTACATTATGCTCGCGCAAGTGCTGCATAACCTCTCGAATCTCCTCCAGCGTTTCTCCCAATCCCAGCATCAGACCTGACTTGGTTGGAACTTCTGGACACTGCGCCTTGAAGCGCTGCAATAACTGTAGTGAATACTGATAATCCGCACCGGGGCGCACCTTCTGATACAAACGCGGCACCGTTTCCAGATTGTGATTAAACACATCCGGCGGGGCCTGCTCCAAAATACCCAACGCTCTATCCATTCGCCCACGAAAATCAGGGGTTAATACTTCAATAACAATATCCGGTTGCCGTGTACGAACAGCCTGAATACACGCTGTAAAATGGGCTGCACCGCCATCACGCAAATCATCGCGATCTACCGAAGTAATGACCACATACTTCAATCCCATTGCTGCAACCGTCCGCGCCAGATTGTTTGGCTCGTCCTCATCCAGTGGTTGGGGACGACCATGGCCGACATCACAAAACGGGCAACGGCGCGTACAGATATCACCCATAATCATGAAGGTCGCCGTACCTTGACTAAAGCATTCGCCAAGATTAGGACAATTGGCTTCCTCACAAACGGTATGCAGCCGACTATCACGCAGAACCTGCTTAAGCCGCATGACTTCCGGTGTTCCGGAAAATGGCGCTCGAATCCAGCTCGGCTTACGCAACCGTTGTTTGGGGTCAGTTGGAACAATCTTGATCGGAATACGGGCAACTTTTTCAGCACCTCGCAGTTTCTCGCCCGGTTGCAGCTTGGCTGTGGCGGCAGAATGGGGCATCGATGCATCAGACATAGCAAATCCCTTCAAGGCATGTGTAAATCATCAATTATTGCCATTTTGACCTGAAGTCATGGTTTTAAAGTTGCCCCACTAACCTGTGCGCTATTTCAAGCGAAGTGGGCAAGCCTCTCAGGATAGGCCGTCCAAATGAAAGGGCAAGCATCAGGAATCAGGACAGACCGTCCACTCGCTGGAAATGAATATAGCCTAGCTGCGCCCCCAACTGTGGCCATAACGCTTCAGCAGCCGCATCAGGTGTCAGCATAATACCCAAATCACGTAATTGCGTAACCCGCAGCCCCGGGTAGCCACAAGGATTGATGCGGCTGAACGGCTCCAGATCCATATCCACATTAAGACTGACACCATGATAGGAGCGTCCCCGCCGGATACGCAGCCCCAGGGAAGCTACTTTGGCTCCATTGACGTAAACGCCAGGTGCATCAGGCCGAGCACAGGCACTAACACCAAAATACCCAAGCATGTTGATAACAGACTGCTCCAAAGCTGTCACCAGCGCTCGCACACTCAAACCCAATCGTCGCACATCCAGGAGACAGTACACTACCACCTGACCGGGGCCATGATACGTAACTTGTCCGCCACGATCTGCCCGAATCACCGGAATATCACCGGTTACCAGCAGATGCTCCGCTTTACCTGCCAAACCTTGAGTGAACACAGGTGGATGCTCGACCCACCATAATTCATCAGGTGTACTATCGTCACGAGCCTCGGTAAAAGCCTGCATAGCCGCAAGCACAGGCCCATAGTCGCAATAACCCAAACGACGGCATAATAATGCTTCAGTAGAACAAAGCGGTAAATCATTCGTAATCACAACACCATTTTTACACTGGGCTGGGCACTGAGATCTTGGTAAATAGCGTCCAACTGGATACGATCCTGGGCATTTACCACCACTGTCACTGACTGATAGCGGCCGGCCTGACTATGACGTACCTCTACCCGCGATTCATCCAGATCGGCAGCGTGCTGGCGTACCCAACTCACCACATTTTGCCGAAAATCGGGCGCTGCCACACCCATAACCTTGATAGAAAAATCACAAGGAAAACACAATAGCGACTCTTCTTTATTCATACCCGGCACACATTGCTCAAACTCAACTAAACAGAGAATGGAAAAACAGCAGCACGGAATCAATCAACCAGCCAAACCAGCCGCTTTCCGGCACGTCTTTCAATGCTACCAGCGGCGTCTTGCTAATTTGTCGATTCCCCAGCTTGACCACGATTTCGCCAAACACCTCACCCTTTTTGGCAGGAGCCACAATGGTTGGTTGTATAGTCGTAATTGTACTCACCTGCCCAGCCTGTCCTTTGGGTACAGTGACATATAGGGTCTCAACTACACCAAGTAATAGCTCTTCTTCCTGCCCTTTCCATATGCGCGTCCGAACAACCGGTGTATTGGCATCATGTAGCTTGCGACTTTCGTAAAAACTGAAGCCGTAATTGAGCAATTCCTGGCTTGCGGAAAAACGATCCCGCTCCCTTTTCGCGCCTAAAACCACGCTAATCAGACGGGTTCCGTTACGTTTGGCTGAGGCTACCAGGCAAAAACCTGCTGATCGCGTATGACCGGTTTTCACCCCATCAACGGATGCATCTTTCCAGAGCAAACGATTGCGATTTTCCTGCTCGATTTTGTTGTATTTAAAACTACGCTTCGAATAATGGATATACCTGCCAGGAAAATCCCGAATCAGGGCTTGGGTCAGGATTGCAATGTCACGTGCCGACATATGATGCCCGGGATCGGGTAATCCAGAAGCATTGGCAAAGTGGCTATTGGTTAAACCGAGTCGTGCCGCTTCCTGATTCATCATCTCAACGAAAGCCTTCTCGGAACCTGCAACATGTTCAGCCAATGCAACAGTAGCATCATTGCCCGACTGCACCACCATCCCCATCAGCAAATCATCCACTGATACCTGGCTACCTGCCTCGACAAACATTCTGGAACCGATGGTATATCGTGCCTTCCTGCTGATAGTAACCTTATCATCCAGACGAATCTTGCCCGATTGCAGCGCCTTACTGACCACATAAGTAGTCATGATTTTGGTGATACTGGCAGGTTCCAGACGCTCGTCGCCTTTTAGGCTCGCCAATACTTTGCCGCTATCGTAGTCCATTAGCAAATAACCCCGTACCGGTAATTTGGGTAATGTGGGTACGGTCCCGGCCTGTGCCACACGGCCACCAATACAGGCAAGAATCAGGATAAGCGGCAATAATCGTAGATAGAATGTAACCGTGGATAACATGGAGAATTTCCCAAAACATGGAAACAGATAGAGATTAACTCCAGAGAAGCACCGGCTAAAACAAACCGCTGCTTGGGTTCAAACCCAGCAGCGGCTTTCATAGCAATAAGGCTAGGGCAATAACGGCAAATCAAGCACAGGATATCTTGGAATGCCAGTCTCCAACGCCAGGGTACGACTTTCTGCGACTGCTTCCCTGTTTCCCATCTCCGACTCAGTATCAGTAGCAGCCATACGCCCGCCGCGACCTGATCCCAATGCCACAACCCTCACCCGTGCCGTACCGGTTTTCAATATACCCAGCCGTTTAGCTGCAGAAAGGGACAGGTCGATAATCCGGCCTGGTTTAAACGGGCCGCGGTCATTAATCTTGACTACAACACTGCGACCATTTCCAAGATGCGTCACCCGAACATAGCTTGAAAGCGGCAAGCTCTTATGTGCAGCTGTCATCGCATACATATTGTATCGCGCACCGCTAGCGGTCTTGCGACCATGAAAAGGTCTGCCATACCACGATGCAATACCTGTCCTCTGGTATCCACTGCTGCTTCTAAGCACCCGGTAACGCTTGCCACGCACCACATAGCTTGAGATATAGCGAGACCGAGCACGCTGCGCTGATCTTTTTGAGGAGCGTTTTGCCAGTAGTATAGGTTTCTGCTGTTCTTGCCCGGCCTTGGATGAGCGTTTTTCCTGCTGTTCCTGCCCGGCCTTGGATGAGCGTTTTTCCTGCTGTTCCTGCCTCATTTCGGATGAGTGCATTTCCGGCTCAGAAGCTACCGATTGATTCTTTTGAGGCACAGTATCACAAGCGGTCAACATGCCTATCAGTACTACCCACAGCCCGATGTGGCTCCAAGATTTCGCCATTGTGATCAACCTCCCTCCCATCAAAATCATTATTTTCATGATAAAAACGTTCAATATTATCTATAGTTAGTTCGTTTGTGCTACCCGCAGTATTGATGCAGGCATCTCATTAGAGGCTCGCTGGTACTGACGACGGATTGCTTGACTCAGCTGATAGACAGCCATCGCGTATAAACGGCTGCGATTGTAACGAGTGATAACATAAAAATTGTGAAACCCAAGCCAGTATTGCAAGCCATTGCGCTTTTCATATTTCAGCAACATCGCTAACTGTGCATTCCTAACCTGCTTTTGGGGAATAACGCCACGCGACTGCCATGTAGCCATTGATGTGTTGGGAGGACCTAGCTTGTCTGCTACCCAGATCGATGCATCACCTCGCGCTGATGCACGGATAACAACCGGCTCACGAAAACGCCAGCCATAACCCTTGAAATAATTGGCAACACTGCCAATCGCATCACGACGATTGCTCCATAAATCCCGATGACCATCATTGTCAAAATCGACCCCATAGGTCAGATAACTACTTGGCATGAATTGACCATATCCCATAGCACCGGCGTACGAGCCACGTGGTTTCAGCGGACTGATCCCTTCAGATCGGCTGAGCAGCAAAAAATTCTCCAGTTCCTTACGAAAATAGGGTGCACGGCGCGGGTAATCGAAAGCGAGCGTAGACAACGCATCCAATACCCGAAAACTACCCATGTTACCACCATACTGGGTCTCTACGCCAATGATAGCGACAATAATTTCTGGCGGCACACCATAAACCCGGCTTGCTCTGGACAGAGTGGCCGCATTGTTCCGCCAGAACCTGACACCGCCCTGAATGCGCTTGGCATTCAGGAATTTCTTCCGGTAACGATACCAGGGTGTCGGTTTGGTCTGACGATCCATCGCTTTGATAATGCTTGATTTAAGGCGAACATGGCTAAACAATGCCTCTAATCGGGCCGCACTAAAATTATGTCGGGCCGACATCTCTCGAATAAAGCGCTGTACATCAGGACGATCCACAAATGACCGACCCGATGCTGCAACGGTCACAGGTGTATCTGCCGATAGCGTTTTGACAGCCGGCCTGTATGCCGTTGTAACAACTTCCACACCCTGAGGTGCGCGGTAGCCTGTTGATGCAAAACGAGTTGTCGCTTGCGGCGAATAAGGCTGTGTGCAGGCGCCAAGCACCAGGACAACACCAAGCAAATACGGAATTTTCACACCTAAATCTCGTTGTTGAAAAAAATTAATGATGGATGCAACAGGATCACCGATGTGTATGAATGCCCATCAGGATACCGAAGCCTGTCATAATCGTCACCAAGGAGGTTCCACCGTAGCTAAGCAGTGGTAAAGGTAATCCCACAACGGGCAATAGCCCGGACACCATGCCGATATTAACGAACGCATAGACGAAAAAAATCAACGCCAGGCTTCCCGCCAGCAAGCGTCCATACGTATCCGGTGCGCGAGTTGCCATATAGAGGCTGCGTGCAATGATATAGAAATACAGTATCAGCAACAGGCAACCTCCCACCAGCCCGAATTCTTCCGAGAAAGCAGCAAAAACAAAATCTGTTGTACCTTCTGGCAAAAAATCCAGATGCGACTGCGTGCCATTAAGCCAGCCTTTACCATAAACGCCACCTGAACCAATGGCTATCTTGGACTGGATGATATGGTAACCTGCGCCTAAAGGATCCTTTTCCGGATCCAGGAACGTCAAGACCCGCTGGCGCTGATAGTCATGCATGATGAAGAACCAGAACACTGGAATCATGCCTGCCAGCGATATAATCAGACCCACAATGATCAGCCAGCTTAAGCCCCCAAGAAACATGACGAACAGACCTGAGCTTCCTACCAGCAGCGCAGTACCCAGATCCGGCTGCTTTGCAATCAGCGCAAAGGGAATCACTGTAATCATTGATCCACCGAGCAGATCAAACCAGCGTGGTGGCAACGGCTTGTTCGCAAAGTACCAAGCCATCATTGCCGGTACAGCGAGTTTCATCAACTCTGAAGGCTGGAAACGTACAAACCCCAAATTTAACCAGCGCTGCGCACCTTTGGATGCTTCACCCGCAACAATCACCGATAACAATAAGACAATGCCCCCCACATAAATCCACGGTGACCAGTGCTGGAGACGTTTGGGCGGTATTTGCGCCAAAAGCGCCATAAGAACAAATCCAATCGCCAGGCGCACTCCTTGCCCAACCAATAGCTTACTATCTTGCTGTCCTGCACTATACAATACCACCATTCCCAAACCTGAAACGGCACACAATCCCAGCAGCAGTGGTAAATCGATATGAACCCGACGCAATAAACCGTCGTTTTCATTGTCGTTCACGGACCAGTGCCTCCTGAGCTATGCGAATAGTAGCGAGAATGTCATCATCATATTGATCAAGCAGGTAAGCATCCATCAACTCTCGTGCCATGGGTGCAGCCGTTTTACTGCCTCCCCCCCCATTTTCAACAATCACTGCAACGGCAATACGTGGTTCTTTAAGGGGTGCAAATGAGATAAACAGCGCATGATCTAATAAATGCCTCGCCAAACGCCGTGCGTTGTAACGCTGATTCTGACCGAGGGTAAACACTTGCGCTGTCCCGGTCTTGCCAGCCATCCGGTAACGGGCACCTCTTCGGATTTTCTTGGCCGTTCCACCTTCTACAACCGCAATCATGCCAGCAATAATTGCGTTCCAGTAACGCGAATTTTTAACTTTAATCGGCGGTAATGCCTGTGGTTCCACCAGCGTTTTGGTGCGAGTGCCTGGATGTTCAGTCGCCAACACTACCCGTGGTTTGAAACCGGCACCATGTTGCGCAACAACGGCGGTTGCATGAGCGAGTTGCAAGGGTGTCGCCAAAAAAAATCCCTGCCCAATCCCGACACTGAGCGTATCACCTGAAAACCAATCCTTCTTGCGAATACGTCGCTTCCAGCTACGAGAGGGGAGTAATCCCCGTTTTTCCCCGTATACATCAATACCTGTCAACTGCCCAAATCGAAAACCGCCCAGAAATTCATGAATACGATTGATACCTAAATCATGTGCAAGCTTGTAAAAATAAACATCACAAGACTGGGAAAGCGCCCGTCTCATACTCACCCGCCCATGCCCCGAACGCCGCCAACAACGAAATTTATGCTTGGAACCCGGCAAACGGTAAAAGCCACGGCAGTACACTCCACTACCTCGATTAACAACACCATAATGTAATCCGGCCAAGGTCATCATCGGTTTGATGGTAGAGCCTGGTGGATAAACACCGCGCAACGCCCGGTTGAATAGCGGTCGATCTTTAGAGGTATTTAATTTGCGATAGGACGCATAATCAATACCATTGACAAAAGGATTCGGGTCATAGGTCGGCCAGCTCGCCAACGCAAGAACCTCACCATTTCGCGGATCGATTGCCACTATGGCGCCATTGTGCCTCTTGGCTTTCAATATCTTCTCGGCCTTTATCTGCAAGCGCATGTCAACGCTCAGATGAAGATGCTGCCCTGGTGTCGGTGAGGTACGCTTCAGTACGCGAAGTGGATAGCCCTGGGCATTGGTTTCAACCTGCCGATGACCACTGTAACCGCGTAGTATCTCTTCGTAATAACGCTCTACACCTGTTTTGCCGATATGGGTGCTGCCTCTGTACTGACCTCGGTCAATCCGGCGCATTTCATTTTCATTAATCCGTCCCACGTAACCGACAATGTGACCACCATTTGCGCCCATAGGATAGCGGCGCGTTAAATCCGCTTTAATTTTCACGCCTGGAAAGCGATAGAGATCAACAGCTAATCGCGCCATTTCTTCATCCGTTAACCGAAAGCGCAGCGGCACACCCACATAAGGCGGACTACGCCGAAACAGCTTGCGAAAACGCACGATATCGACCTCATCCAGCTCAATCCGCTGACCTAGTCCTGCCAAGGTCTTATCTAAATCCTTAACCTGTTCACGGATCAATTCCAGATGATAGGATGCCAGGTTGTCAGCCAGCAATACACCATTGCGATCGAAAATAAAGCCCCGTGTCGGCGGCAAGGGTTGCAAGCGAATCCGGTTTTTATCTGACAGCGTATTAAACCGTTCATGACGTATCACCTGTAGATAGGCCAGCTGCCCTGCAACAGCTAGTAATGCAAGAAAAACAATCAATACTGCTACCAGGGTACGCCTGAAAAACAGCTCACTTTCAGCCGTATTATCCTTATTGCGGACAAGCCGCCCATCAAGAAGCGGCTCGGTAAAAGACTGCCAAGTCTTCATGGCCAACCAACTCAAGTTACCTGGAAATAACGGCGTATATCACGCAGCACAATAAATAATAAAGGCCATAGCGCCATGCCGCCTAAGGCAGGCGCCAAATACCACCAGTCTCGTGGCGGGTAGCCGATAATCCCGTTGACCCAAAATACTAACAGCCGTTCAATCGTCAAAAAGATCAATACACTGAATGTTTGTTGCCATAACGGCACAACTCTGACATGCTGATAGGTCTGGAGCGTTAAATAGGCAACGATCACAAACGCCAGCGCGTGCTGACCCATCAAAGCACCACGTGCCACATCCAAGCAAAAGCCGACCAACCAGCCAGCCCCGATTCCAACACGATGTGGCAATACCATGCACCAGTAAATCAATACCATTACCACCCAGTCAGGGCGGAAATGATCTAATACGCCCGGCAGTGGAATGCCTGTCAAAAAAAATGCCACCAGAAAACTCAGAACAATAACCCAGCCACCCGCAGGACGATCCTCTATCATGGCGATGGCGCGGCATTATCCACTTTGGATGTAAAGTCAATGGGCTTGTCCAGCTCGTTTTTTGCTAGCAACAACACTTCCCGAATTCGATCCAGTTGCGCCACAGGCCGCGCAATAATCCGGGCAAAGGGACTACCCGGATCAAATTCCACCTTGCTAATTTTGGCAATCGGATAACCGCCTGGAAAGCGTCCGCCTAATCCGGATGTGATCACAAGATCTCCAACTTTCACATCTTCATTATGTGGAATATGCGGCAGTTCCAGCTGCTGGAAATGGCCGATTCCCTGAGCAAGGGTACGCATCCCCGTCCGGTCAATTTGTACTGGCAACACATAATGCGGGTCGGTGATAAGAATGGCTGTAGCCGTTAACCAATCAACGTCGATGATCTGGCCAATCAGACCATGCTGATCCAATACAGTCTGATTAACATAAACACCATGCTGGCGACCTCGGTTCAGTAAAATGTGGTGCCGGTAAGGATCAAAATGCACCGCAAGCAATTCAGCCGCCAGCATGCGCTCCGGAGTACTAACGGCAGATTCGAGCAGCGCTCGCAAGCGGCGATTTTCAGCTTCGACCGTGGTCAACCTTTGCAATTGTGCGTTCAGTAATAATTGCCTTTCCTGCAAATGGGCATTCTCTTCAAGCAAGGCAACCCGATCAACGATATGCTTGTTAATCCATCGTTGGGCATCTGTCGGGAAACGTACCAAGTACTGCAAAGGATAAGCAATCGTTGCCAGAACATCCTGCATGTTATCCAGCGAGTGAAAACGCTGATCCACTGTCATTATGGCAATGGATAGCGCCACCCATAATCCAAGTTGCAGGGTCAACGTTCGATCAACAGCGAACAAGGAATGGATACGCTTGCTAGAGTTAAGTGCGGGCAATGTTTATCCAGAGCGGGCCAGCAGCACGGCTACTCGATAGCAAATGCTTCGATGGCGCGTTCGTCCTTGGAGATTAACTCCAAAACCCGCCCACCACCACGCGCCACACACGTTAATGGCTCTTCAGCAATGATCACATTCAACCCGGTCTCTTCCATAATTAACTGGTCAAGATCACGCATCAGCGCACCGCCACCGGTTAGAACGATACCGCGATCCGACACATCACCCGCCAGTTCCGGTGGCGTTGTTTCCAAAGCTATCTTGACCGCACTGGTAATCCCTGCCAGAGGCTCTTGCAGGGCTTCCAGGATTTCGTTGCTGCTCAAGGTGAAGCTTCGTGGCACACCCTCAGCCAGATTACGACCTTTGATCTCGATTTCACGCACTTCATCGGCAGGATAAGCGTTACCGATTTCGTGCTTGATGCGCTCGGCAGTCGGCTCACCAATCAGCAAACCGAAATTACGGCGAACATAGCTGATAATCGCATCATTAAACCGATCACCACCAATGCGTACCGAGCCGGCGTAAACAATGCCATTGAGCGCAATGACTGCAACCTCCGAAGTACCGCCACCAATATCCAGCACCATTGCACCACAGGCTTCTGCGACCGGAATACCGGCACCAATTGCTGCTGCCATCGGTTCGGGAATCAAATACACCACTCGTGCACCTGCGCCCATCGCTGATTCACGGATCGCTCGCCGCTCTACCTGGGTGGAGCCACAAGGCACACTAATTAGCACCCGTGGGCTAGGGCCGAGAAAATTACGGGAATGCACTTTGCGGATAAAGTGCTGGAGCATTTTTTCGGTGACTGTAAAATCCGCAATCACCCCTTCCTTCAAGGGTCGGATCGTCGTGAGATTACTTGGTGTACGTCCCAACATCCGCTTGGCATCTGTCCCCACAGCAGCGATGGTACGTCCTCCTCGTATTGGGTCCTGATAAATAGCGACGACTGAAGGCTCATCAAGAACGATACCCTTTCCTCGCATGTAAATCAGTGTATTAGCAGTTCCCAGATCAATCGAGAGATCGCTGGAAAACTTGCCGCGCAACCATTTGAACATATTCTTGAAAATACCCCATCGCTGAAAGTAATAATGCTAACAAGCAGGGAAGACCGGGGCAAGCGGACCAACAGCAGAAAACAGCAGGACGATTTGCCATTGCAGCAGATTATCCTGAATTGTCAGGGTCAACAGTAACGTTCAGAACTGTACGTGTAATCCAAACAATCACGATCAGACCACAACTGGATCAAGTACGGCCGCCTTGAAACAAGATCACTCGGAAGCAAGATCGCCCAAGGATTGACAGCACAGCCTAAAGTGTCATTATAGATGGTTTTTTAGCACTCATATTCAACTACCCGATCAGTTTCTGATCTATCAAGAAATTCTTAAGGAGTCCTTATTTTGGCCAATAGTGCTCAAGCAAAGAAACGCGCCCGCCAAGCAGAAAAGCATCGTCAACACAACGCCAGTATGCGCTCGATGCTACGCACTCATATCAAGCGGGTATTAAAAGCCATTCATAACGGTGACCCTCAAAACGCCGAAGCCGAATATCAAACGGCTGTACCTCTCGTTGACCGCATGGCACGTAAGGGTTTGATACACGCTAACAAGGCTGCCAGACATAAGAGCCGTCTGATTCACCGTATCCGCAAGATGGCCTAATTGGCCCTGCCCCCATCTGCTCAATGACCGCTCCGATAACGTTCCTCGCCCGCATAATACGCTGGAAAACCTACAGCGGTCTTGAGCTGCTCAAAATCCATGACATCCGGCGGCAAGTTCTGATAAAGCTGTGCCAAGGCTTCGCGCATTGCCTTTATTGAGGCATTTAATAAAGTCAACGGATATACAACAATTTTGTAGCCTATTGATTCCAGCTCGGCTGGAGGTAATACAGGTGTCTTGCCAAATTCAATCATGTTCGCCATCTTGGCTCCAGGCACCTCAGTACAATAGCGGCGCATCTCGGCTTCAGTTTCGGGCGCTTCCAGAAAAGTGATTTCCACCCCCATGCCGGCAAAAGCCTGGCAGCGGGAAATTGCTTCATCCAAACCATCGGTAGCACGGGCATCGGTACGAGCCATGATGACAATATCATGGCCTTCATTACGTGCATCTACAGCGGCCTGTATCCGCGTGAGTGCTTCATCATGGGAAACAACAGCCTTGCCTTGCGTGTGCCCACAGCGCTTGGGCATCATCTGATCTTCAATCATAATGCAGGCAAAACCAGCGCGAGCATAACCTTGTACAGTACGCTTGACGTTGAGTGGATTCCCAAAGCCCGTGTCACCATCACCGATTACCGGAATTGAGACAGCAGCACAAATATTACTGCCTTGATCGACCATTTCACCATAGGAAATCAGGCCTGTGTCAGGCAAGCCAAGCCGATCCGCCGAAACGGCAAAGCCACTCATAAAGGCCAGCGAAAAACCAGCGTGTTCAATCAGCCTGGCAGACATTGCATCGTGACAACCCGGCATCAGTAAAAGGCCAGGCTGTGCCAACAAGGTACGCAAACGGTCAGCGGGAATGGACATAACTATATTCTTCCAAAAGGGTCGTTACATCAATAAATAGCCAGTCACACCTTAAATCATGGCCGGTATAGCTGACCCGGTGTTACTTGCTGCAAAAAATCCGAAAACCATGTGCCGCTCGGTAACATCCGTCGGGTCACACTCTGATAGTCGATACGGTGCAACAGCAGGTCAGTAAAAGGGCGCGGTGAAGGACAACAGTAAAATAAGCCCACGAGTGAAAAATAAAGCATTATCGTACTGAAAGGCTTTTTCATATCGCCTAGACTGAATGCCGTTCCAAAAGATCTTTTCAGCACTTTCTTACCAAATAGATCAACACTATAAAGCTCATCCAGCAGCAAGTGGACAAAAAATCCCAAGGTAACAAAAGCACCGCAAAACCAGGCATGCACTGCGGATGTATCAAAAAAATGATACGCAACAAATACGGTAAAAAACCCAAACCCGATACCTGCCGGTATCGAATGAACCAATCCACGATGCACAGTCAGCGCATCAAGCAGATTAAACACACCGAAACGAATGACAATGAAACACCCTAGCCACAGTATCACAAGCTCCAGTAATGAATAGTAATGGCTAAAAGTGAATATCAAAAGAAACCCTGCAATCACGGCGACTACCATAAAGGCAAGACGGACTGGAATAGAGGTTGGTGAATCAATATCCGGCAATAGACCACCAACCACCCCAAGCACAAAATAACCAACAATAGCCTGATGGGAAAACTGGCCTGCCATCACCAGTACGGTAGCCGCCAATCCACTGACTATCACTGCTCCCGTTAGATGGGTATTAAAATCAGCCATCTCAACCTTGCTTTAATAGAGAACGCAGATCAATAATCGCGGCATTAGCACGTGAGATGTACGAGGCCATAATCAGTGAATGATTAGCGACAAACCCAAAACCTGTGCCATTAAGAATCATTGGACTCCAGATAAAAGCCTGTGTGCTTTCAAGCTCACGAATAATCTGTTTAAGCGAAACAAGCGCATTCTTATCTTGCAACACACTACGGAAATCAATTTCTATTGCCTGCAATGTATGCAGTAATGCCCAACAATAACCACGTGCCTCAAAAAAAACATCGTCAATCTCCATCCAGGGTGTTTTAATCCTGGACTGTTCCGGGATCGGTGTAGACTGACGAGCGTTTGGATCCCCGGCCAAATTAAGATTAAAGCGGCTTTGTCCGACACTGGCAGCGAGTCGTTGCGCCAGACTACCAAGTCGCTTATTCACCATATCCAGATAGGCTCTCAAATTATCAGCACGGGTAAAAAACTGGCCGTCCTGAATATTCTTGTTTGCTAACCGCTCTAGATAGCTATGTAATTTTTTAATTCCTTTACGATATTCAGACTCCGTGGAAGGTAGAATCCAGGAACTCGCATCATAATTAAGCTGTGGATGAGCATCACGTAAATCCTTATCTTCATTGGACTGGGTTTGAGAGCGACTAAAATCATTACGCAAAGCCTGTGCCAACTCACGCAGCTCCAGCACAACACCAAATTCCCAATTGGGAATATCATCCAGATACAGGCCAGGTGGGGCCACATCATTTCTAAGATAGCCACCGGGTTTATCCAGTAAGGTTTCGGCGATACGAATCGTTGTTGCCGTAGTGATATATCCTGGCACCAGTTTTTTCTGATCTTGTCCGGCCATGCTCAATGCGTTTTGACGCACATCAAACTCACCCGGCGTGCGTGACCAGATGAACCCCAGTACGATAACGACAATGATATACGTCAGCACGAACAAGCCCAGCGTCCACCATAATCCTTTCTCTTTCCAGGTGCGTGGACTGTAAAAAGAGGCAACTTGAGACACGGTACCGCTTAACTTCTTCTTTTTATTGGGTGAAGACTCTTGGTTATCCATCAAACTTTCTCCTCGATAATAGGGATATTTTACTTACGGAAATCAGGCATAAAGCCGATACATTGAACAGGATATACGCTGCTTTCACTCTATAGTTCATCACTGTCAAATATACGTAAAGTGTATCCAGATAGTGTCGTCAGTTTTTTACTCTATACATTGATGCACCGGATGTAGGCAGCGGCAAGAAATGAAGCGGTGTTCCTGGCATGACAGGTAGCCGTGTCGCACCACCTTTTGCGATGCAGGGGCGCATTTTCAACACGATGGCGGAGCGTGTAAAGAGACACATCGTATTGGCGCGTCTTTTTTTTCTATTTTGCCTTGGGGGTATGATCGGCTGCACACCCTGCAAGCGGGCCGGTTTCAGGAGGGCATCGCGATCATAGCCCCGATCGGCCAGCCGAGCTGTTTCGTACGAAAGTCACCAATCAAGCCACGCGCGGGTATACCGTTTGCAAGGGTACCTGCCATAATTAGATGCTCGAAACGGCAGACCATGCCCATCCACAGCCAGAGGTCTCCTGGTGTTGAGCTCCCTAATAATTTCTTTTAGCCCGGATTGGAGATTATGAGTATGGCGCTAAAACTTACTTATGACTACCAGTTAAGTGTCGATGTTATTCATCATGCAGCAGTGATTGCACATTTACAGGATGTACTCAACACATTTGCAAACAAGCCGGAATACCATGAATTTTATATTGGAATTACCAATGATCTTGAGCGGCGCAGAAAAGAGCATGCGGTTTCCAAGCCACAATACAAGATGATGTGCGCCATTTACCAGGAACAAACTATTGTGGTTGGCAATAGTTTTCACAATCTGGAGCGTGACGCGATTAACACATTCAGACAAGGCATTAAGCATCCACAAACAGGGCAGCGATTGTTACAGTGTGGTAATACACCAGGAGGATCACAAGCCAAAAATTGGCTGTACATACTGGTGGGTTGATATTGATGACGATAGGAGAGCAAGGCAGTTCATTGCAGCATCAGCAGGCCTTGTACGATGCCCGGGCAAGAGAAGCGGCAAGCTGGGCTATACTCACGCTCCACATTCAATACCTTTAACTGCCGTTTTCTTTACACGGCATTCGCTCGCTGATTCTAAACATCTGACAACATAATCCATGGACAAGACTTACGAACCACACGCTATTGAACACCGATGGTACAATTTTTGGGAGAAACACGGTCATTTTGCACCGAGTGGACAGGGTACACCCTATTGCATCATGATTCCGCCGCCAAATGTCACAGGCACACTGCATATGGGGCATGCCTTCCAGGATACCATCATGGATGCACTCACCCGCTATTATCGTATGAAGGGCCACAATAGTTTGTGGCAGCCTGGTACCGATCATGCCGGTATTGCGACACAGATGGTGGTTGAGCGGCAATTAGCGGCGGAAGGCAAAAGCCGCCACGACATGAGCCGTGAGGATTTTATTGAGCGTGTATGGGCATGGAAGGCGGAATCCGGTGGTACTATCACCCGCCAGTTACGCTGTATGGGTGCATCAGTGGATTGGGCGCGAGAGCGCTTTACCATGGATAAAGGGCTGTCGAAAGCCGTGCGCGAAGTCTTTGTTCGCTTGTATGAAGAAGGTCTGATTTATCGCGGTCAGCGTCTGGTAAATTGGGATCCGGTGCTGCATACCGCTGTGTCTGATCTGGAGGTTGTGAATGCAGAGGAAAGCGGTTTTATGTGGCATATCCGCTATCCACTGGCGGAAGGCGGCGGTAATTTGATTGTCGCCACGACGCGACCGGAAACGCTGCTGGGCGACACCGCCGTGGCGGTGCATCCCGAAGACGCGCGCTACCAACACTTGATTGGCCTGAATGCGATCTTGCCACTGACCGGCCGACAGATTCCGGTCATCGCCGACGACTATGTTGATCCCAGCTTTGGCTCAGGTTGCGTCAAGATTACGCCCGCCCATGACTTCAACGACTATGCGGTCGGTCAACGTCACCAATTGCCAATCATCAATATTTTCACCGCCGACGCCAAGATTAACGACAACGGCCCGAAAGCCTATCGCGGCCTGGACCGCTTCGAGGCCCGCAAGCGGGTTATTGCTGATCTGGAAGCACAGGGCTTGATGGAAGAAACCAAGCCACACAAACTGATGGTGCCGCGCGGCGACCGTAGTCACGCCGTAATTGAGCCATTTTTAACTGATCAATGGTATGTCAGGGCAGCGCCGCTAGCCGAGCCATCTATTGCAGCGGTCAAGGCGGGCAAGATCAAATTTATCCCCGAAAATTGGGAAAAGACCTATTTCGACTGGCTGGATCGGATTGAAGACTGGTGCATCAGCCGCCAAATCTGGTGGGGACACCGGATTCCGGCATGGTACGACCCACAAGGCAATGTGTATGTTGCCCGTAGCGAACAGGAGGTTCGTGAAAAACATCAACTGGATGCAGCGATAGCGCTAGAACAGGATCCTGATGTTCTGGACACCTGGTTTTCGTCAGCGTTATGGCCGTTTTCGACCCTTGGCTGGCCGGAACAAACCGAGGCACTCAAGACATTTTACCCCACCAGCGTACTGGTGACAGGCTTCGATATCATTTTCTTCTGGGTCGCACGGATGATTATGATGGGCTTGAAGTTTATGGGCGATGTGCCATTCCGCGAGATTTATATTCACGGGCTGGTTCGTGATCAGGATGGCAACAAAATGTCAAAATCCAAGGGCAATGTGCTTGATCCGCTTGACATTGTTAATGGTGTAGAACTGGATGAACTGGTCGCCAAACGCACCACCGGGCTGATGCAGCCTCATATGGCACCACGCATTGAGAAAGCGACACGCAAGCAATTTCCCCAAGGGATTCATGCTCACGGTACAGATGCCTTACGCTTCACATTCGCTGTGCTGGCAACGACAGGACGCGATATTGTATTTGATATGGGACGCGTGGAGGGCTATCGCAATTTCTGCAACAAGCTATGGAATGCTGCGCGCTATGTATTGATGAATACAGAAGGCAAGGATACCGGCCTGCAAGGGGGTGCGATTGAACTGAGTCAGACCGATCGCTGGATTCTGTCGCGCCTGCAAGCGACGATTGCCGAGTCCAATGCGGCTATTCAGAGTTACCGTCTTGACCAAATGGCACAGGCGCTTTATGAGTTTACCTGGAATGAATTTTGTGACTGGTATTTGGAGTTGTCCAAACCTGTATTGACCGATGCAGGCAGTAGCGAAGCCGCACAGCGTGGTACACGGCAGACACTGGTTCAGGTATTGGAAACCCTGTTGCGCTTGCTGCATCCGTTGATGCCCTTTATTACTGAGGAAATCTGGCAGCGGGTTGCACCGCTTGCAGGGGTACAGGCCGAGACCATTATGCGACAGGCTTATCCCGAACCGGATACCGCTTTGGTTGATAAGCAGGCAGAGGCTGATATTGAGTGGCTGAAAGATGTTCTGCTAGGTGTGCGCCGTATCCGTGCCGAGATGAATATTGCACCAGGAAAACCGCTGCCTGTATTGTTGCAAAAAGGCAGTGCTGATGATCATACACGACTGGAGCAACATGATCGTGCGCTGATGACACTGGGACGTTTAAGTGATATTCGCTGGCTGGATAAGGACGAACAAGTACCGGATGCAGCAACGGCTCTGGTGGGTGAAATGCATATTTTGATTCCGATGGCCGGTCTGATTGATAAAGTTGCAGAGATTGCCCGCCTTACCAGGGAAATTGCCAAACTTCACAAGGAAAGCGAGCGGGGTGTGGCCAAGTTAAATAATAGTGACTTCATCAATCGTGCCCCAGCCCATGTGGTAGAAAAGGAGCGCACTCGTGTAAGTGAGCTTCAAATAGCTGTCAGCAAGCTGGAAGAGCAGTTAACACATATTCAGCAATTGCAGGCAACATCTGGATAGTGTCGTCAAATTTTTTCACTCTATAAGTCGATGCACCGGATGTGGACAGCAGCATCGTCTATCCTTCATTGCGCGATCCAGAGAAGCTCTATCATAGACGCATTAGCTTTGGCGATACTCTTCAAGAACCCGTTTAAGATTTTTTCAGTAAAATAGCGGAACCAGTTAAATTTGATTAATTGGTTCCGCTCTATCCATCTGTTTTAACGCACAAATTACCACTATAAATTGTTCCAGCTTATAGTGTTTGCGCTATAGCACCCGGGTTGTCCGGGCGTAGCACACATCAGCGTCAATTGTGGCATCAGATAGCCCGCCGGTCGCGAGTCGCTGGCCGATTTGTGCACCGATGACATTCACGCGTCCGTGAGCATGCCAGTCACAGCTGTCGTAACAACGCTGGCCTATCGGTGGGTTCGCGGCCTGTCATGAGCACATCCACGTTCATCAATCCAGACCAGTGTCCGCCCCGTAGCTTCATGGGCGGCCCGCTTAGCCTGAAAGATATGTCGTGCGTCGGCGTCCACCCGGGGAGGATAGAGCGTCTTTTTTATAGGTAACCCGGAGCTTCTTCAGGGCATGAAAAACAGCATTCTGCGCCACGCCCAGACGGGCCGCACGCTCATATTGGCAGGCATCCGGATAATCTCGAATGTCCTGTTCCAGTACCCTCAAGTCAATCTTGCGCCGCCGAAACCCCGAGGGTTTGCGCTCAAGGCGTTTGAACCAGCGCGTCACGCTCGCTTTCCCCACGTTAAACCGAGAGGCTACCTGTTCGATTGTGAGCTTTTCTCGCTTGCGAACCGCGAGCACTTTACGACGAAAATCTAATGAATAAGCCATCTGTTAATTAGGATCAAAACTATTTGGTTTGGCTATGTCTACGACAGCCCCGAAGTATTTTCCAGAAAATCATTAAATCATCGAGATTGTATTATAGCGATACTTTTTAATCGATAATCACTAACTGTTCGACGCGCTGAAAACCGCGCGGCAATAGCTTTCCACGCCGCCCTCGCTCACCGCTATAGACATCCTGATCGACAGGCTTCAAGGTCAGATTACGTTTACCGGCAGTTAGCACAACCTTCTGTCCGGGCAGCATCAACTTCAATACAAGCAAACGTTCCTCACCCGATAAGTCAATAATTTTATTACCCTTACCTTTAGAAAGCTGTGGTAAGTCCCGTACCGGAAATAACAACAACCGACCGTTGCCATTAAGCGCCACCAGTATTTGCGTATCCAAGTGAGTGATCGGCAATGGTACAGCAACCCTGGCCTGATTGGGCACAGTTAATACCTGTTTTCCAGCTTTGTTACGACTCAGCAAGTCGCCAAATAAACCGATAAAACCATAACCGGCATCGGTGAAAAGCACATAAGAATCGCTTGCATTACCCAGTAGCACATCAATAAAAACGGCACCATCGGGTGGATTAAGCTTACCTGTCAACGGTTCGCCATAACCTCGTGCCGAGGCCAATCCTGCTACCGGCAGGGTATAAGCGCGACCTGTACTATCGAGAAATACCGCCGATTGATTACTGCGTCCCTGTGCCTGAGCAAGAAAACCATCGCCTGATTTATAGTTCAATGCACTGGCATCAACCTCGCGGCCTTTCGCGGCCCGAACCCAACCCTTGCGGGATAGCACAACTACCATCGGCTCGCTCAGTGTCAGACTGGCCTCATCCAGAACCTGCGCGGGTCGCCGTTCAACCAACGGACAGCGACGATCATCTGCATAGCGCTTGATATTCTCTTCAATTTCCTTGCGAATCAGTGCTTTTAATTGCTTCTCGGAGCTTAGCAAACGCTGCAACTGTTTCTGTTCTTTGCGCAACTTATCCTGTTCACCTTGAAGTTTCATTTCTTCCAGCCGCACCAAATGACGCAACTTGGTTTCCAAAATGGCTTCTGCCTGTGTATCGGAGAGCTGGAAACGTGCTATCAACGCTGGCTTGGGCTTTTCTTCGGTGCGTAAAATGCGAATGACCTCATCCAGATTGAGATAGGCAACTAATAATCCTGCCAGAATATGCAGACGTTTTTCCACCTGCTCCAGACGGAATGCCAGCCGTCGGCGCACTGTCGCTACCCGATAACGCAGCCATTCCTCCAGAATCTGTTTGAGATTTTTAACCTGTGGCCGTCCATCCAAACCAATGATATTGAGATTAACCCGATAGCTTTTTTCCAGGTCAGTACTGGCAAACAAATGATCTGTCAATAACTCGGTATCTACCCGATTAGAACGGAGCACCAATACGATACGGGTCGGGTTTTCATGATCGGATTCGTCACGTAAATCTTCGATCATCGGTAATTTTCTGGCGTTCATCTGCGCTGCGATCTGCTCCATGATCCGTGTGCCTGATACCTGATGTGGCAGAGCCGTAATCACCAGATCACCATTTTCCCGCTCAAAGCGAGCACGTAATCGCACCGCACCGTGGCCTGTCCGGTACAGTTTGCCGAGCTCCTCACGAGGCGTGATAATCTCGGCGCCACCCGGGTAATCCGGTGCAGGAATATATTTGACCAGCGCCTCTATTGCACTATCGGGATAGTCCAGCAAATGCATACAAGCTGCGGCCACCTCGCCAAGATTATGTGGAGGAATATCGGTCGCCATGCCAACCGCAATACCCATCGTTCCATTAAGTAACACATTCGGCAAGCGTGCAGGCAGCAATACAGGCTCTTCCAACGTCCCGTCAAAATTGGCTGTCCAATCAACTGTTCCCTGCTCCAATTCTGACAACAGTATCTGCGCAAAGGGTGATAATCGCGCCTCGGTATAACGCATCGCAGCAAATGACTTGGGATCATCCGGCGAACCCCAATTGCCCTGTCCATCAACCAGCGGATAACGATAGGAAAAGGGTTGCGCCATCAACACCATCGCTTCATAACAGGCAGAATCACCGTGCGGGTGGTATTTACCCAGCACATCACCGACAGTACGTGCTGATTTTTTGTGCTTGGAACTTGCGGATAACCCCAGTTCTGACATTGCGTAAACAATACGTCGCTGGACGGGCTTGAGACCATCGGCGATATGGGGCAACGCCCGATCCAGGATAACGTACATGGAATAATCCAGGTACGCTTTTTCAGTAAAAACCGTGAGCGGTAATTGCTCAGTACCATCGGCAGAAAAAGTGGTGGGGTTACTCATATATTACTCAGGTGTTGAAAAATAACAGAAGCACGATTCACGATAAGTTTTATTGGCTATAAATCCCCATCTTACCTGCAAGGTCGAAAGGGCTTGCCTCTCTCACAGAATACGATAATCTCAACGATCCCATGAACGTGGACGTGTAACCAATGCAGCCCGAAATTCTGAAAGTTGGTCTGGTACAGCACACCTGTAGCGTTGACCGTGAAGCCAATCTTGCAGCCAGTATTGCTGGAATTCGCCACCTTGCCAGCCAAGGGACCCAATTGATTTTGTTACAGGAATTACATACCAGCCTGTATTTCTGCCAGACGGAAAATCCGGATCTGTTTGATCTGGCCGAGCCAATCCCCGGTGCATCAACCGAAGAACTCGGTGCGGTTGCACGCGAACTTGGCATTGTGTTGGTTGCTTCATTATTCGAACGGCGTACTGCTGGTTTGTACCATAACACGGCTGTGGTACTGGAGCGTGACGGTAGCATCGCAGGTATCTACCGCAAGATGCATATTCCTGATGATCCGGGTTACCATGAAAAATATTATTTCACACCAGGAGACCTTGATTTTACACCCATTGATACCTCAGTAGGCCGCCTGGGGGTACTGGTATGCTGGGATCAGTGGTATCCCGAAGCGGCACGACTCATGGCTCTGGCTGGCGCTGAAGTGCTGCTCTATCTGGCTGCGATTGGCTGGGATTCCAGTGATAGTGAGGATGAACGCCAGCGACAGCAAGCGGCCTGGATCACCATACAGCGGGCGCACGCCATAGCGAATGGAATCCCCGTTATCGTTTGCAACCGTACCGGCTTTGAGCCTGACCTGTCTGGCCAAACTGCGGGTACAAATTTCTGGGGAAAAAGTTTCATTGCTGGTCCTCAAGGCGAGCTACTCGCCGTAGCACCATCGGATAAACCGGCCACCCTGGCGGTAGATATGGATTTAAGCCGATCTGAACAGGTTCGACGGGTTTGGCCTTATCTACGTGATCGGCGCATTGACGCTTATGCAGGTTTGCTAAAACGGTATCTGGATCACCGGCACTAACACCTCAACCCAATCAAGCATGATTGGGTCAAACGGGCAACTGATTTATCTTAACCTTTTCCCTTATGATACCGTAAAGAGGAAACCCAATGACAAACAGGCAACCGATTAATCTTAATCCCATGATATATCGACATATTGCAGCAAAACATGCCACCGCATCCGGCCGGATCTGTGATATACGGCAAAAGTAAAATGACCCGGCATAATCAGTTGTGTTGCAATGAACGCCAACCAGGCTGGCCGCCAGCCGCGCTGTCATCCCGGCAATGAAATGCCCAATGAGGCGCTCTTGCTTCGACTGGCTGATGCGGCTCTTTCTCATCGTCCTCTTGATACCCCAAAGTCGGGCTATCCAGGACAGCCCCTAAAAAATGTCTTTTTAATTCTTGATAGGATATTCACTGTCTTTCATAACTTCCACAATCTTGAAAGCTATGGAACTCCAAAATCATATGACGGCAGAACTCAAAGAATCCAGAACAAGAAGCGCGCTAAAGGCATTAAGCTGGAGAATACTGGCAACATTAACAACAATTATTATCGCCTACTTTATAACCGGTGAAACTCACATAGCGCTCTCAATTGGAAGCATTGAATTTTTTAGCAAGTTTATTCTCTACTACCTGCATGAGCGTGCCTGGCAATTTGTTCCCCGCGGGACAATCAGGAAAATCTTTTTCAAAAAAAGTTAACGCTGTGCGTATGGTATGGATGCTGACTGCAAAATATCGCAATCAAATTATTATTTCATACCCGGATCGATATACAGCCCGGCAAGCATTACGATAACAGCCCACGCACTGTCAAAATACCCAGTGCGGTCAGCAGCAAAGAACCAAACAGGTGTGCGGCGATCACTGCCAAGCTCCAGGCAACCTGGCCACGGGCCAGCGTATTGATAACTTCGGCAGAAAAAGTAGAGAATGTAGTAAGTCCACCCATAAAACCGGTAATAACAAAAAGCCGAAGCTCCGACGAAATACTGGCATTAACTGCAACATACCCAATAGCCGCACCAATTAAATAACCCCCTAACAGGTTCGCTGCTAATGTGCCTAATGGTACTGTCGGGAAGATGGGATTAAGTGCCAACCCCAATAGCCAGCGTATACTTGCACCAAATCCGGCACCACAAAATACCGCAAGAAAAGCATAAAAAACCATTTAGCACCTTACATACTTTTCAATAGACTAATACATAAAATTCAAGCGGGCTACTTATGTTACAAAACCTGAATGATAAAATATTCACTATCGATTTTTAAGAGAATAAAAAATATCAGCAAACAGGATACTGCACTTAGGATACTGCACTTCTTATAATTGATTCAGATCATGATTAAATATGACACTCATTCGGCACACAGCACTATTACCTGCTGCCTGGCATATTAAGGTATTAAGCCTCTAAAAAAACAGGTCGCTCATTTCAGAGAAACTACTTACGATTTTTCCGATGTCGGCTACTCATGCGAGTGCAACTACGTCGCGTTGTCGCAGGTTGATAAGGATTTTCACCGCCACGAAAATCAATACGAACCGGCGTACCCCACAAATCCAGTTTTTTACGGTACACATTCGCCAGATAGCGCCGATAGGCTGCTGGTACATGCTCAATACGATTGCCATGAATCACAATTAATGGCGGATTCTGCCCTCCCTGGTGGGCATAGCGTAGCTTAATACTACGACCATTCACCAGTGGCGGCTGGTGCGCTGCCATCGCTTCTTCCAGGATGCGCGTTAGTTCCGGCGTTGAAAGACTGCGAGTCGCGGTCAGGTAGGCTTCTTGCACTGACTTTAATAACTCACCAACCCCTGTACCATGCAAGGCAGAAATAAAATGGGTTTTGGCAAAATCAAGAAAGCCTAACCGCCGATCAAGATGGCGTTTCACTTGATCACGGGTATCTGGGTCAAGATGATCCCATTTGTTAACGGCAATCACCAACGCCCGACCACTATCCACAACCAATCCTAATAAATGAGCATCCTGTTCCGCAATATCCTGGCGGGCATCCAGAACCAAAACAGCCACATGCGAACGCTCAATAGCTTGCAATGCCTTGATAACGCTAAATTTCTCTATCCCTTCACTGACTCGTGAACGGCGACGCACCCCTGCTGTGTCCATGAGTACATAACGCTGCCCATCCCGTTCAAATGGTATCGTCACGCTGTCCCGAGTGGTTCCGGGCAAATCACAGGCTAATACCCGCTCCTCACCAAGCAGGCGATTTACAAGCGTAGATTTACCGACATTAGGACGACCGACAACAGCTAATCTGATCGCACCTTCCGATTGCTCTGGCGCAGCAGCCCTCTCACCCGTCTGTTCCGGCATGGGCAAAGTCGCCAATACTGCATTAATCATCGTTTCAATACCCCGATTATGCGCTGCGGCAATAACATGCATATGTTCTACTCCCAACGTGTGAAATTCAGCGCTCACTATGTCAGGATCACGGTGTTCGGCTTTGTTGATAACAAGATGCAGCGGTTTACCTGCACGGCGTAACCGGGTAACGATATCCTCATCAGCGACTGTTAATCCAGCACGACTATCCACCAGTAGCAATACAGTAGTGGCCTCTGCAATAGCACGCCACACTTGCTGTGCGATTAACCCATCCAGACCATCACTATCGTGGGTCAAACCACCGGTATCAATCACAAGATAAGGCGAAACGCCTCGCCGACCAATACCATATTGTCGATCACGGGTCAGACCGGGCAAATTGGCAACCAGTGCATCACGGGTGCGTGTCAATGAGTTGAATAATGTCGATTTTCCGACATTGGGGCGACCCACCAGAGCAATAACAGGGAGCATGGCAATAATAGTGAAGAGACAACTGTAGTTTATAAGAACCATCCACCACTGTTAGTCGGGAGGATCAATGATTTTCACCTGTTATGCGCCGAATTGTCTTGAGCTTTTCCGCTCAAGAAAACGATAAGCAAAACCAGGTTCCGGTTTTTGTCAATCTGGTTAGTAGTAAAGCACCGGTGTATTTAACCAATACACATCGATTTTCTTGCAAGCTTTCGGCAACTTCCGATTGTAATTCCGGCTTTTAGCTCCAGCTACCGACAATACTGCAAATACTGGAAATCACCGAAATTAAAAGGATCTAAAAACGGAACCGCCGAAGTACCGTCAATGATGACAACGCACCGACCAGCTTGCGCTCTGAATCGACCACAGGCAAGCGAATATAACCCTTGGACAATAGTTTCAGTGCCTCTGTTAATGGCGCTTCCGGATCAATGCAGGGATGCCCATGATCAACAAACTCAGAAACCCTGCGGTGCAAGTACTGCATTAAGCGATTATCCACATCCTCAGCTGTTTCATTCTCGACATCTTCCGCAGTCTGCTCAGCTTCAGGCATGAGCAGCCGGGAAAATCCAAAAGAAGTGATTGTGCCAACAAATCGACCTTCCTCGCACACTACCATTAGGTCCTGCATATGCTTACGAACCATAATGGCAACGGCTTCTGATAATGGTGCAGTCTCAAGCACATAAGTGGGTGCAGGCATCATGTAATGTTTACATTTCATTTTAAGCGCTCTCCCGTTAAGGTTAGACCAGCCTTACTGACAATAGCATCTAACTGTGGTTTTTAATGGTTTACTTTGTAAATAAATTATTGTCGAATCCACAGTATCTTGAACTGAATATTATTGCTCAGCCTTGATTATCATGCATGGTTCCATTAAAAAATCATGCAAAACATGGAGAAACCCTATGATTGTTGGAATCATATCACTAATCGCCGCGCTCATCGGGCTGGCTTTTGCTGCAATGCTGTACCGAGGGATTGCTCGCCGATCGACTGGCGATCAAGTGATGACTGATATCGCTAACGAAATCCAGCTAGGCGCTATGACCTACTTGCGTGCTCAATATGCAAAGATTGTGGTTTTTGCGCTGGTAGTAGCCGTACTGTTATCCGTGCAACATGGCTTTGGTACAAGTCTCGCCTTTCTTTTAGGCGCATTATCATCAGCCCTGGCTGGCTTTGTAGGTATGCGTGCAGCCACTAAAGCCAACGTCCGCACTACAGCCGGCGCCAAAGACAGTGGTGAGGGTGAAGCCTTACTGGTCGCCTTTGATGGTGGTGCTGTTATGGGGGTTGCCGTCGCCAGCTTTGGTTTATTGGGCTTGAGTTTGCTGTTTGTTAGCATGGCCTCCAGCATTGCACAAAATGCACAAACAGTCTCGGTCATCTGGGGCTTTTCCATGGGTGCATCTTCTATTGCATTATTTGCCCGCGTTGGTGGTGGTATCTTCACCAAAGCAGCGGATGTGGGCGCTGATCTGGTCGGTAAAATCGAAGCGGGTATCCCCGAAGATGATCCCCGTAACCCCGGTGTTATTGCCGACAATGTTGGCGACAACGTGGGTGATATTGCAGGCATGGGTGCCGATATCTACGAATCCTATGTGGGTTCAATGGTTGCAACGATCACCCTGGCAGCAACCATCCCGATGATGGAGCTAACACATTACTTTGGTGATGGCGTCAGTAAATCCATGCTGATGGCCCTACCACTCACATTGGCCACAATCGGTCTCTTTTCTTCACTGGCCGGTATCTATGGTATGCGGGTTTTCAAGCGACAAGGGCCTGAAAAAGCGCTGGCGATTTCTGAAACCAGCGCAGCTGCGCTATTCCTGATACTGACACTCCTGGCCACACTACCCTTTGGCTATGGCTGGTCCGCTTTCTTCTCCATTCTGGTAGGTAATTTCGCGGGTATCGCCATTGGTCGCGCCGCCTGGTATTACACTTCATCCAAACCCGTCATGAAAATCGTTACTGCATCAAAAACAGGCCCTGCAACCAATATCATTACAGGCTTGTCGGTCGGATTGGAGAGCTGTGCAGTCCCTATTCTGGTTATTGTGGCAGCGATCTTTGTTGCTTTTCAGGTCGGTGGGCAATACGGCATCGCTATCGCTGCAGTCGGTATGCTGGCGACCGCCGGTATTACCATGACCATTGATGCCTCCGGCCCAATTTCAGATAACGCCGGTGGTATTGCCGAGATGTCGCATCAGCCGAAAGAGGTTCGGGAAATCACCGATCATCTGGATGTCATTGGTAACACGACCGCTGCAACCGGCAAGGGTTTTGCCATTGGCTCAGCCGCACTGACCGCGCTCGCACTGTTTGTTGCCTATAAACAGGCGGTAGAAATTTCTATCGGCAAACCAATGATTATGGATATTACTGATCCGAGAGTTGTAATCGGGGTTATGATTGGCGGCATGGTAGTGTTGCTGGCAGCAGCAATGACCATGAATTCAGTCGGTAAGGCTGCCATGGAAATGGTGTCAGAAATCCGCCGTCAATTCCGCGAAATTCCAGGTCTGCTACAAGGCACTGCCAAACCCGACACCGCTCGCTGCGTGGCCATTTCAACCGATGCAGCGTTGCGCGAGATGATACCCCCTGGCTTGTTGGCCGTGACGACACCCGTCCTGGTCGGTTTTTTCTTTGGGCCGGTAGCGCTCGGCGGTATGCTGCTGGGCTCACTCCTTACCGGTATGATTATGGCACTTTTGATGGCTAATGCAGGTGGTGCTTGGGATAACGCCAAAAAATCCATCGAAGCCGGAAAACTGCATAATGAGCGTAAAGGTGGTGAGGCTCATGCAGCAGCAGTCATCGGCGATACCGTAGGTGATCCCTTCAAGGACACCAGCGGCCCGGCTATGAATATTCTGGTCAAGCTACTGTCGATCGTTTCCTTGATTTTGGTGCCTTTTATCACTGGATAAACGACATAACGGGGTTACTTCGGGTAACCCCGCTCCCGATACAATCTATCGCTGCTCATGGCAAGAGCCAACATGCAGCGTCAATCACTTGTTCATGTCCGTTGATTACCAATCCCTAAATCACTTGTTCATGTCCGTTGATTACCAATCCCTAAAAAACACTTCTACTGCTCAGAAAACCTGCGTGGATACCTTCCCTGGCCTGGAAAACCAATCCTGTGGCTTTTCGCGACATAATCCCCCGCTTTACATTACGCTTCTACCACCGGGATCTTGCCGATCCTGGCTTGCCACTCCTTTGGCCCTGTCCTGTGGACACTAGAGCCCTGGGCATCGACCGCCACTGCCACCGGCATATCCTTCACCTCAAACTCATAAATTGCTTCCATACCAAGTTCTTCAAAAGCCAGCACTTTGGATGATTTGATAGCCTTGGACACCAAGTATGCCGAACCTCCAACGGCCATCAGGTAGACCGCCTGATTATCTTTAATCGCATCAATCGCAATCTGACCACGCTCAGCTTTGCCCACCATGCCCAATAATCCGGTTTGCTCCAGCATTTGCCTTGTAAACTTATCCATGCGAGTTGCTGTCGTGGGGCCAGCAGGACCGACCACCTCATCACCCACTGGATCAACCGGGCCAACGTAATAAATGAACCGATTGGTAAAATCGACCGGCAGTTTCTCGCCAGCATTCAACATATCTGTCATGCGCTTATGAGCAGCATCACGGCCGGTTAATAGCTTACCATTGAGCAACAACACCTCACCAGGCTTCCAATTGGCTACCTCTTCACGGGTCATGGTCGCAAGGTCAACACGGCGTGCGTTTGTTGGCGCGTATGTCAGCTTTGGCCAGTCCTCCAGGCTCGGTGGCTCCAGTTTTGCCGGACCGCTACCATCCAGATGAAAGTGTGCATGGCGGGTAGCGGCACAATTGGGCACCAGCGCAATAGGCAAGTTGGCCGCGTGTGTCGGGTAGTCAAGCACCTTGACATCCAATACCGTTGTCAAACCACCCAGACCCTGCGCACCAATACCAAGGGCATTGACCTTCTCATACAGTTCAAGTCGTAATTCCTCCGCACGATTGGAAGCGCCACGTGCCATCAGCGCCTGAATATCTACAGGCGCCATCAGCGATTCTTTTGCCAGCAAAAAGGCTTTTTCCGGCGTACCTCCAATGCCGACACCCAAAATGCCGGGTGGACACCACCCCGCCCCCATCGTTGGCACGGTTTTGAGTACCCATTCCACCAGATTATCCGATGGATTCAGCATGGCAAACTTGGATTTTGCTTCCGAGCCGCCACCCTTGGCGGCGCAGATAACCTCAACATGGTCACCCGAAACCATTTCATAATGAACCACTGCCGGGGTATTATCCCTAGAATTCTGACGCACACCGGCAGGATCACATAGCACCGAGGCACGGAGCTTGTTATCAGGATCCAGATAGGCACGGCGCACACCCTCGTTCACCATTTCCTGGATATCCAGGGTTGCATCCCAGCGAACGTGCATACCAATCTTCAAAAAAACCAGCGCTATACCTGTATCCTGACAAATGGGTCGATGTCCCTCAGCACACATCCGTGAGTTAATCAAAATCTGTGCGATCGCGTCCCTGGCTGCCGGGCTTTCCTCACGCTCATAGGCCTGCGCCAAAGCCTTAATGTAATCTGCAGGATGGTAATAACTAATATACTGAAAGGCATCAGCGATACTTTGGATGAAATCTTCCTGGCGAATGGTGGTCATAGTGTGCTCCACAAGCGGGAAATGGGGCGCAAAATCGCGCCTGAGAATCGAGTTGTTTTGATAGGCTACTATTTTACACATTCCCACCGGCAGCGGCGTGCCAAGGCTGTCGGAAACCCGCCTGATACGCTATTGTGCTGCCAATGTATCGTCAAAACCTCGAATATGGCGACCATACACGTAAGTCAGATCACAAGCAGCAGCTCTAATCCAGAAAAAAACACCCCGGCAAAATGCTATCAACGCTATGCTTAAAACAGCAAAATTGATGAGATTTCAAATAATTTATAGCGCTCGACAGTGGCTTATTATGTTTGATGGCTGGCCAGCCCGATAGCAGAAATACCGATAAACAGCACTAAAGATCTTTATGGAAGCGGCGTGTATTTGGCCTAGAATGTCCGACCAGACACTATAAACATCTCCCAACACGCTTAGCTTTATTCGTCTGCCCCATCGTCCCTCGACAATCGACAGGGTTACCACCAAAACCTATGACTGCCACACTCCAAAACGATTGCCTGCTACGCGCCTTGCGTCGGCAGCCGGTAGACTTTACACCTGTATGGCTTATGCGACAAGCGGGTCGCTATCTACCTGAGTACCGCGCAACCCGCGCCCGTGCTGGCAACTTTATGGCTCTGTGTCAAACACCGGAAATGGCCTGTGAAGTTGCTTTGCAACCGCTAGCCCGATTTCCGCTGGATGCAGCCATCCTGTTCTCGGATATCCTCACTATCCCGGATGCCATGGGCCTGGGTCTGTCATTTACTGAAAGTGAAGGACCACAATTTGCTCACCCTATCCGTTCGGCAAGTGATATCAACCGTCTGGGAGTACCTGACCCTGAAGATGAATTGTGCTATGTCATGGATGCAGTACGTTTGATTCGCCAGGAGCTGGCTGGCAAAGTGCCCCTTATTGGCTTTGCGGGTAGTCCGTGGACGCTGGCAACTTACATGGTTGAGGGTCGCTCCAGCAAGGATTTCTCACAAATCAAGCGCTTGTTATACGATCAGCCGGAATTACTGCACCGCTTGCTACATAACGTCACCCAATCAGTCACTGTCTATCTCAATGCACAGGTTGCTGCTGGTGCCCAGGCGTTGATGATCTTTGATACATGGGGAGGTGTGCTTACACCACACGATTATCGCAGGTTTTCACTGGCATACATGGCAACAATTATTGCTGGACTGACTCGTGAGCATGAGGGGCAGCCCATCCCCGTCATCTTGTTTACCAAAGGTGGCGGCGCATGGCTGGAAGCTATTGCTGCTACCGGCTGTGATGCCGTAGGTATTGATTGGACAATCAGCCTAAGCGAAGCACGGCAGCGTGTGGATCATCAGGTCGCATTACAAGGTAATCTTGACCCTGCTGTGCTATACGCCTCCCCTGAACGTATCCGTGAGAGCGTCAAGCATGTGCTGGCCGATTTCGGCAGCGGCTCCGGTCACGTGTTTAATCTAGGCCATGGGATCCAGCCAGGTGTTGACCCTGAACATGTCCAGGTCATGATTGATACTGTGCATCAATCCAGCAGGCGCTATCATATGTGTACTGAATCTTGAGCAGCACCTTATGCCCCGAACGAGCCACTCCCGATTTCCCAGAAATAACCGTTCCGACCGTTCAAGCAGCGTTCGTATTTTATCCTCTGGTGTTGTGGTGGTTCACCGAAAAGACAATCACTATCAATATCTTTTACTACGCGCCTACAACTATTGGGATTTTCCCAAAGGTGTAGTTGAAAATAATGAGTCACCGCTGGAGGCGGCTATCCGCGAAGTCAAAGAGGAAACCACGCTCACTGATTTGCAGTTTCACTGGGGTAATGTTTACCGTGAAACACTACCTTACAACCAGGGCCGTAAAGTGGCACGCTACTACATTGCCGAAACGAAAAACACCAAAATTTCACTCCCCCCAAACCCAGAACTTGGTCATCCCGAACACAGTGAATATTGCTGGGTTGGCCGTGAACAGGCCTGGTTACTGCTTACACCTCGGGTACGTGCTATCCTGGAATGGTGTGATCCGATTTTGGCAATACCTCATCCTGACAAGGCAGTATTACTCTAAAAAACAGTAATGCATAGTGTCACTGGATGGGGGGATTACATTACTGCCTTGATGTCAGCGTATCTCGTAGCTGCCGGGGATCAATATCGCCAGCAATGACTGCTTGCCCCAGATCACGCAACAAAACAAGCCGCAATTGACCGTTTTGCACTTTTTTATCAACAGCCATTAACCGCAAAAAGTCATCAGCAGTCAATATAGGGGGGGGGTCCAGCGGTAAATGAGCACGAGCTAGTAATGACCGGATCCGCTCAACCTGTTCCCCAGCCAACCATCCCAACCGTGCTGACAGCCTGGCGGCCAAGACTATGCCCGCAGCCACCGCCTCACCATGCAGCCATTCTCCGTAACCGATACCGGTTTCGATAGCATGGCCAAAGGTGTGGCCGAGATTCAGCAGGGCACGTTCGCCCGCTTCCCGCTCATCAGCAATCACGATCTCTGCCTTATTACGGCAAGAATGTTCAATAGCCTTATTTAGCGTGGCGATATCCCGATTTAGCAGTGCCTCTATATTGGACTCTAACCACTCCAGAAACGGAAAATCACGGATTAAACCATACTTAATAACTTCCGCTAATCCAGCGCTCAGCTCCCGATCAGCAAGTGTATTGAGTGTATTTGTATCTGCGAGCACACAACGCGGCTGGTAAAATGCCCCAATCATATTCTTGCCAAGCGGATGGTTGACAGCGGTCTTGCCACCAACAGAAGAATCCACCTGTGCTAGTAACGTTGTCGGAATCTGGATAAAATGAACACCACGCTGATAGCAAGCTGCGGCAAAGCCCGCCATATCGCCAATAACACCGCCACCCAAGGCGATAATGGTGCAATTACGATCAAAGCGCTGTTTTAACAATGTGTCAAATACAGTATTTAATGTTTCCAGTGTCTTGTAGCGCTCGCCATCGGGCAAAATCACCGTTTCACAGCGAAAACCGTCAAGCACCGCAAGCGTGCGTTCAAGATAAAGTGGCGCGACAGTCGTGTTGCTAACGATCAGTGTCTGTTGACCAGGAATATAAGAACGTAGCAACTCAGTGTGCTCAAGCACACCAGCACCAATATGAATAGGATAGCTACGGTCACCAAGATCAACAAAAAGTGTCGTTTTCATCATATAAAAACCTGACTATTAGTTTTCTTCTAGCCCTTGCAAAATCGCTCGTGTGATCTGTCCAAGTGAATGGCCTTCTGTCGAAATCACCTGATCTGCAACTTGACGATACAATGGGTCACGCTCGGCTAATAACAATTCCAGACGGGCGCGAGGATCATCAGTTTGTAATAGCGGACGGTTGTTATCATGACGAACGCGACGAAGTTGTTCATCAACAGAAGCAAATAAATAGATGACATGCCCACGTCCGGCCAAACAGCAACGATTACCCTTATCAAGTACTGCGCCACCGCCGGTTGCCAGCACAATATTTTTATACTGGCTCAATTCAGCGATCATAATCTTTTCGCGACTACGAAAACCTGCTTCACCTTCCAGCTCAAAGACCAGCGGAATACTTGCACCTACCCGGCGCTCAATCTCCTGATCGCTGTCGAGAAAAGTGCACCGTAACACCCGGGCCAGGCGTCGCCCAATCGTGGTCTTACCTGCACCCATCGGGCCAACAAGAAAAATTGGGAGCAATACTTTTTGCATGGTAATCAATATGCGAAAGATAGCTAGCCAGTTACGGTGTTTGCGCGTTAAAGCAGATGGATATAGCGGAACCAATTAAATTTGACTAGCCGGTTCCACTATATTGATGCCAATATAGCGTAATCTCAAGAAAAAAAGCCCGCCTTACGGCGGGCTATAGATGATAAGTCCTGAACTTCTCAAAAACTCAAGAGCTCCTTCTTACTTCCTGGATGAGAGTCATCTCCTTTTAATCAGTTCGGATTAGCGCAATTAGCTACTACACCAAATGGACTGGGATTACCGGGCGGGTTAACACCCTCCGTATTCACATCTTCCGCCAAAACGGGCAATACAAAGATTGCAGTTTCTATCGCCTCACTACCTGCCACAGTGGCTCGCGCTGTCAGCTGGACACGAACCCAGTTGGCAAACTCTTGGGCATAAACCACGTTAAAGAACGCATACCCACCCACATTGGTTGTTACACTCGTAGAAGATACCGTTGCAACACTGCCAGGATCCAGACGGCCGTTACCATTAAAATCTTCACCTGTATCAAGAATGCCGTTTTGGTTAGCATCTTCATTGCTACAGCTTGCCGTAACATTTAAAGCCCAGGCAGGTGGTGGGGAAGGTGCAGGTAAATAGTTACCCTTACGATAAGCCGCTAACCCTGTAGATGCAAAATCCACTGGCAAAATACTCAAAGTCACTAGCGCATTCTGTACCGGCAACCCGGCTGCGTCGTTTACCAGTACACTATAAGGCAGCTCATAGGTTGTTGGATTAGGTTCGACAACCTCGTTGCCCGTCCCCAGAGTAATAAACAACGACCGCTGGGCGACCGTCAGTGTGACAGACTCAGTGATCGCAAATCCTGCCACTGTTGCATCCACTTTAACGCCGTTCAGGGCACTTGAGGTCGTACCTGCAGTATAAACTGTACTGGCCTGGCCAAAATCATTGGTCACTGCCGAGGCTGGACTAATCGAACCACCGGTCACATCATCTAAAACAAAATTAACGGTTACACCTTTAACCAGGTTGAAATTTGCATCCCGAACCGTAGCAGTAATAGTACTACGCTCCTCGGTGTTACCCGGCAAATTGACGCTAATTGTGGCTGGCTCAGCCTGCAACGTCATTTGTGTCGGGTTGGTAGCGACAAAATTCACCTGTGCCTGAACCTCGACAGGCTCACCTGCTGTAGTCGTAGTCGATGCTGTAATCACAGCAGGTCCGGCATTATTAGAACTCACCGTTACTGTAGCCTCGCCCGCTGCGTTAGTCGTAGCGGTTGGCGCTGACAACATACCTCGTGTCGTCTCAAATACCACGGTTTGACCGGGCACGGGCGTACCCGATGAGGTCAAACGTACTGTCAGCACTTGGGGTGGTGTTACATTCGGCGCATTACAATTTACCGGCGGACTCAAACAAACATCCGGTGGTGTTGCATTCGGATCAGGCACCAAAAACTCAAAGACATCGGTTACCACTTGCAATACTTTAGTGCTGATTGCACCCAACGCGCTCGCTGTAACACTAATATTGCCTGCACCATCAGCAGTAGCAGCCGTGACTTGCACAGTGGCTTGCCCTGCATTATTGGTTACCGGACTCGGTGGATTAAGTGTATTACCCGCTGGATCAGAAACCAACGTCAGCGTCTCGCCCCCAATACCATTACCCGCAGAATCTTTAAGAGTAAAGGTAACGGTCGCTATTTGACCAATCACTACCGAACTGGGCCCGGCTGCAGTGATCGTCGTCCCTGCAACAGGAATATCGATTGTCCCCTGTAAGCCACCCGTTGTTGCGGTAACGGTAATAACACGATTTGCTTTATTGCCTGGTGTAGACAAAATCGCAGTTGCGGTACCTGAAGCGTCCGTAACCGCCCGGACAACTTGCAATGTCCCGTCATTATTTGCGGAAAAAATAACGGTTGCACCTTCAAGCAAGATACCATTTTGATCACGAACGATTGCTGTGATATTCGAGGGTGTTTGTGCTGAACTTTCCAGCTGGGGTGGATCTGCCAATACAATAATGCTTCCTACTGGAACGGGGCTTGTACCACCATTACCTATAGTCAACTGGAAGACTTTGCGTGCAACCTCGCCCGCAGAATCAGTCACTCGGGCAATAAAAGTATAGACGCCTTGCTCGGAGGCCTGCGGCGTACCCGATAATGTGCCATTGCTTGCAAGGCTCAAACTTGCTGGCAGGCTCCCCTGCTCTAAAGCCCACTGATACGGCGGTGATCCACCGGTCGCGCCTAAAATAGCCGCATAGAACTCACCAGGCGTGGCATCAGGCAACGGAGAGGCCGTTTCGATCGTTGGGGCTCCCGCTGAATCGACTGTAACTGTCAGTGTATTTGTGCCTTTGGCACCATTGCTATCCGTAGCTTGTATCGAGAAGGTATAGGTGCCCGGATTGGTTGGTGTACCTGTTAAAGCACCTGTGCTTGGATTCAGGCTAACACCATCTGGCAAATGACCCGCAGATACAGACCAGACGACAGGCTCCGCCGCGCCTTCCGCTGTGAAAATAGCATTATAAGGCTTGCCTACCGCACCGCTGGCAGAACCATTGAAGCTAACCTTCAAGGGCTCAGTACTGCCTACTGTCAACTCAAACGTCTTTAAGGCAAAGGCACCGTTTGCATCCGTTACCCGGGCAACAAAACTGTAGGTCCCTAATTCAGACAGCAGCGGTGTACCTGACAATGCACCCGTATCGGGATTCAAGCTTAGACTGGCCGGCCAACTCCCCAAATCCAAATTCCACTTATATGGTAATACACCTTCAGTTGCAGTGAGAAGAACCGCATAGAACTTGCCTGGTGTGGCATCGGGTAGAGGTGATTCTGTTTGAATCTCAGGTGCCTTTTCCGTATCAATAGTAATTTGGACCGTACTGGTTCCCTTAACACCATTGCTATCTGTGGTACCTATCAAGACGGTAAAAATACCTGCAGATGCTGGTGTTCCAGTTAACGCACCTGAGCTACTTAGGGTAATGCCATTTGGTAAACCACCAGCGAGCACCTCCCACGTGTAAGGTGGTGTCCCGCCTGTAGCACTCATCACGGCACTAAAGGGAACACCTACTGTGCCGGTATCTGGCCCACTAAAGCTGATTTCCAGTGGCGCAGTGCTATCCACAGTAATTGTAAAATTACCAGTTCCGGTCACTCCATTGCTATCAGTCGCCAATACTGAGAAGGCAAAGGCCCCAACAGCGGTTGGCGCTCCCGAAATTGTGCCATCACTACCTAACGTCAAGCCGGGCGGCAAGCTGCCGGCCAATAGTGAAAAGCTATACGGCGCAGTTCCATTTTTGGCGCCCACCACTGCGCTGTAAGGCGCATTCAACGTTGCGTTTTTTGAACCAGTGAATTCCAGCTCAAGGGGATCAGGCTCATCAACACTAATGGTAAATGCGCCATAACCTGTTGCATTTTTAGTGTCTTTAGCCTTCACCGAAAAACTGAATACACCTTTTTCAGTTGGTGTGCCACTGACTGTACCATCCTCGCTTAAGGTAACGCCCGGTGGCAATGAGCCTGAAATCAGCGTCCAGGTGTAAGGCGGGATACCTCCCTGTGCCTGAAGAAGTGCGTTATAAGGTACATTAAGCGCAGTACTTGTCTCGCCTACAAAACCAACAGCCAATGTTCCCGGCCCTGGAACTGCAACCTCAAATTCATACTTCGCCGTTCCACCAGCGGCGGTCTGGAATGGGAAGGTGTATTCACCCGGACTATCAAGTTCCAAGGTAACATCAATTTGTCCCGCTTCGTCAGTCCTGCCAAAAACACCCGCTGCCGGATCAAAGGTAATCTTGAAAGGCCCGGCTGCCTTGACATTACCCAATGCGATTAGCACATCCGACATCGGCGTACCTTCACTATCAGTCATCCGCAAGGTCAGATTACACTTGCCCGTCCCTTCTTCCGGATTAAACTCGCAGCTATTGATGAAACCATCCAGATTACCCGCTCCCGGCGAGCGAATAGTCATCTTGACGGGCAACAGCACATAGTCAGCGCTGAAATTGAGTGTAATGGGTGAACTGCCCGGGACCTGGCCACTACTAGCAATAGTGACCATCGAACAACCATCTGCGCCTGTCAGGAAGCTACCTCCACTACCTTCAGTACCATTGACTATTACCTTGGCACCGCCCTTAGCACCAATATCATAACGAATCTCGGTTGCCCTTAGAGGTACAAAATTCACATCCCGCAAACACATCCGCACTGTACTACTGCGATTAGGTCCTAGCTCGCTTTCCGAGGCGGTCAAAACACGGTCAGACCCATTGGTAACCCCAAGATAAACCGAGCCGCAGTTTTGACCGCTGGCATCACAAGTATTTAAAATATCACAAATTTCCTGATTTTCTGTACAGGCGACCAAAATCGCAGTTTGACCCACCCGCTCAACTGGATAGGTCAATAATGTGCTGGCCACACCTGTAACATCAGTAAACGACGGCGATAAAATTGTCCCATACCAGGCATAACCAATAATGTAGGGTACAGTTGCTCCATTGTCCGGAACGAGTGGCACCTCGGCACCAGGATGCGGAACGCTATTAAAGGGGTTCTCCGATGTTTGTACCACCAACGAATTAGGTGTCAGTACGCTGTTGACCCGCCATACCCCGGTGTGATAGCGATTGTCAGGTAACGGCTTGTTAGCTCGAAGTCGCCCATCCAGCAAAAGCCGATAGAAAACACGAACGCCTTTATCAAAGAAATCGCCACCTGGCGCACTAAAGTGATACATACCTTCAACCGGGTCGCCATTATTGCCAGCGATAAAAAACGAGCCCGGACTTGATGGAAATCCGACGAGGGGGGCATCAAAAAGGAAAAAATCAATCCGGGTATTTGGATTAACCGGACGACCGTTACCATCATTCACAACCACGCTGACCACACGACTGTAGGTACCATCCAGCAATGGCGGACTACCGAACCGTGATTGCTTAGCGATCACCGCATTAACATAAGGGCCTGCGAATGTTAATGATGTCGCCGGGCGGCTTTCTGTAGTCACATTAATCTTTAGCTGGGCGCTAACAACTTGCCCGGTGCTGGGGTCTTGTGTTGAGGCTATGATTGTTGCAACACCGGGCTGCGTGCCAGTCGTAAAATGAGCAGTTACCACACCTGAAGTGTCTTCAAAGGCCAGTCGCCGAAACGCTTTCGGTGACCCGTCATCGTTTTGGTGCTCAGGATCACCATCCAGATATAATAATGAGCCTGTGGAAACCTCAATCAGATCAATAACAAGGCTCTCTGCTGGAAATAAGCGCCCGTCACGCTTTACCTGCACCGCAATAGTGTTGGTATACGGCAATGAAGGATCAACAGAATGCCCTGCCAGATTGGCCGGCATTTCGGTCTTGTCAGCCGAGATACTGATACTCAAAATTGGGCGGCCTGTAAAACCGCCGCCAGTAAACCCACTGCCACCGCCACCATCAAAGCGCAGACTGTCTACGCTACCGCTCCAACTAGCCAACACCGCTGCGAGCATGAATAGCTCAACCAGCCCTTTAAAACGTTTTAATCCATCTATTAATGCCCGCATGGTTTCACTCCCCGCGATACCCAATTTTCAAGTTGATCTGCTGTTTATTTAACGCTCGGCAAGCGCACTTTCTTTCAGGATTTGCGGTGTTACAAAAATCAACAGCTCACGCTTGGTGCTGATACTACCATTTCGCTGGAATAAATAACCCAGCAGTGGAATATCGCCCAATAGCGGCACCTTATCATTCGTTTTGGTCTTGTTATGCTCAAACACACCCCCCAAAACTACCGTTTCACCATTATTGACCAACACTTCGGTCTCTACTTCACGCTTATCGATAGTCGGCTGCAAACCGGTTGATGTTGGCACAAGCTGCCCTTGCTCATCCTTTGAGACCTTCAGCTCCATGCGTATCCGGTCATCGGGTGTGATTTGGGGAATCACTTCTAATTTCAAAAAAGCATCCTTAAATTCAGTCTTGACACCATCGGCACTGATTGTGGTGTATGGGATTTGCCGACCTTGCACAATAGTCGCTTTCTTAAGATCGGCTGTAATCACCCGTGGATTCGAAAGAACTTCACCCTTACCTTCAACCTGTAGCGCAGACAGTTCCAAATCAACCAGGTAATCCGAACCAAGAATAGCCAGCGCAATACTAGGCCCTGCTGCTGGCAAGCTTACACCAACCCGATCGGCCAACGACGGTATCGCTACCGGAAAGGGTTGCCCGGTAGCGATCAGGTTTTCTACAGCACTATCGATAATCGCATTCGTGCCCTGGAGCTTACCGCTAACTGTATTTATCCGATCACCACTCTGACTGACGCCTGTTACGCCAAACTTGGCGCCTATTTCGCGGGTAAAATCATTACTGGCAATAACAACCTTGGAATCAATCATCACCTGCCGTGCAGGTACATCCAGCTGCGTAATCAAAGCTCGCACTTCGGCCAATTTATCAGGTACATCCTTAACAATGACCGTATTGGTTGGCGCATAAAAATTCAGCTCACCTCGTGGTGAAAGCATATTACGATTGTTGCTCTTATTGTTACCCTTATCCGGTTGCAGTACCTTAACCATATCTTCTGCCTTTGCATAATTCAGCTGAATAACTTCGGTACGCAAAGGAATTAATTCCGCTACAGTCTTACGTGATTCCAGCTCCAGCTTCTCTCGGGCAGCAATCTCTTCAGTAGGCGCGATAAAGATCACATTACCATTCTGGCGCATGGTCAATCCCTTGGTACGCAAGATAATATCCAGTGCCTGATCCCAAGGTACATTCTGTAGGCGCAGGGTCAAATTACCAGCAACACTGTCACTCACTACAATATTCAGTCCAGTAAAATCTGCCAGGATCTGTAAAATCGCCTTCACTTCAATGTCTTGGAAATTCAGTGACAATAAATCACCGGTATAACGTTTCTTTGACATGTCAAACAGGGCTTCCTTGTCAATCTCTTCCTTAGGCTTTTGTGGCAAGCGCACTTCGACAACATACAGGTCATCTGCCTGATAAGCTAAATACTCGAATGGCGGGGTCGGCTGAATACGCAAACGGGCATTCTTGCCTCGATTCAATGCCTCTACAATCGTTACCGGCGTTGCAAAATCAACCACCTCAAGCCGCCGCTGCTGCCCACGAGGTAGACGTGCACCTTGAAAATCCGCAACAATCCGATTGCCTTCTTGCCGCACATCGACCGGGGTAGCCGGATCAGAAAGCTTGACAGTCACTACGCCCTGGCCATCAGGTCCACGCCGAAAACCTACATCCTGTACCTTACGCCGCGGAGAAGCCACCGGGCGCCTTGACCTCTTGGATGCTGAGGCTGCTGCTGCTCGAGCCGAGCCTGCCGGTGTACTTATTGGCGCCCGCTTCGATGATGCCCCAGCTTTTTCCAAAGTCAGCAACACCGAATCACCCTTGACCTGGATCTTGTAAGGAACCAGTCGCGCCAAACTCAAGGAGGCCCGGGTTCGATCTGCGCCCTCCAACACACTGATTCGGTCAGCGACCCCAACATTAATCTTTTGCTGGCGTGTACTCAGTCCATTGCGCGTAGACAGGAAATCCAAAACGATTCGCGCAGGTTCATTAATAGTAAAACTGCTTGGTGGCTTTCCAAGCGCTTTGGACAATCTAAATCGAAGCTGAAGACGATTACCCGATAATGGGCTGATATCCACAGCCTGCAAAACCGGCTGTGATTCCCCAACACTATCCTCAGCCCATGATGCTATCGATACCCCTGAAAACACTACCCCCACAATCAATCCAGCGACCAACTGTAACAGTAGAGGCTTTTTACCTCCCGAACGCTGGTCATGTTGGCCTTCGCTCATGAACCTGCTCATCATGACACTTCCCCCTTAATTATTGGCTAAGTGACAGGAACGCATCCCGCTCCTGCCAGCGCCCGGGGCCATCCGGGACGATCTCCTTAAGATCAATACGCTGCTCAGTAATACTAACAATTTTTCCATGGTTAGTACCCAGGTAATTATTTTTTTGAATTCGATGAACCACGTTATCAGGCGCCAAAATCAATGCCCATAAATCACCACTCCTCCCCATCTGGAATGTCCCCATCATTTTCAGTGAGCCGAGCGAATACTTCTCGAGCTCCTCTCGTACACGATTTGGGTCAGGGCGCACCCCATTATAGCTAGGATCATTGGCCACAATCGTCTCAGTTGTGCTAATTTCGTCCACCACCGCAAAATCCGAATAGGAAAATGGATCCTTAACGCCCTGCGCCGTATAGCTAAACGGTTTATACGGCTTAATTTCTGGGGGTGGATCAGGCTTTCTGACCGGAGTTGTTCGCTTTGTGGTCTCTACAAACTTCTGGAGATCCGCCAAATTACGTTGAGCACACCCCGCGAGCATGACCATACTCAAAAGCAGGACAACGAATTTATTAGTCATCCTCAAGCTAAAGTCAGGACGCATATTCATTGGTCTTACCAGCTCTCTTACCTATTTTTTGACTGGGGTGATGATGGCTCATTTGCCTCATCCATATAGCGATATGTTTGCAAAGTGGCTTCAATCTGCAAAGGTTCTCCATCTGCTGCACCTTTGGCATCCAATTTATTTCCTCTACCACTCGCTTTTACATTGGTCAACTTTGCATTTTCAAGTGTCACGATACGTGGCAGCGCTGCAACCCCGCTGACAAATGCACCGAACTGGTGATAGGTTGCCTTCGCCTTAATCGTGATGGGCTTGGCTGCATAAAAATCCTGCAATTTCTCGCTTTCGGGCTTGAACAGCTCGAACTCCAAACCATTTTGCTTTCCTGTATTCGATACATCTTCCAATAAATCCGGCATCTCCGTACCTGTTGGCAGCTGCCGTAACAACACTTCCAGGTCGGTTTCCATTTGCTTAAGCTGTATGCGAAAAGCTTCAAGATTTGCAGCAACCCGCTGCTTTTCTATAAACTCCTGCCGCAGTTGTTGCTCCTTGAGAGCTACGGCATCCAATTGTTCAAGCTGGGAACTAATCAGAAAGTAATACCCCGCCCCCAACACGACAGCGATCACCAGAACAACCAGAACTGCCTTACCCGCAAGAGGCCAGTTCCCTGCCTCACGAAAGTCAATATCATTGATATCAATCTCAGACAGGTTCATGTCTTCTTACTCCCTACAGCCACATCATCTCCTCCCAGCTTAAGTGGTACGGCTAATTCGAAGACTCGAGCCTGTACCCCTGGAACATCCTTGCCATCATTAATAGTTTTTGTCTGAACCAAACGCAATACCGGCTCCCCAAACATCACGCTTTTTCTGAGTTCCCGCATAAACGCCGAAATAACAGTATCATCTTGGGCAACACCATTGATCACCACCTGATTATCTGTAGTGCTAAATGATGTCATAAAAATCGGCTCGGGTTTCAAGCGAACCAACTCGTCCAGCATTCGCACCATACCGGGCCGACTCGCTTGCAGTTTTTGAATCACCTCTAACCGACCCACTAAACGATCGCGAGTCTTTTTCAAGGACTCTAGCTCTTTAGCGGCTTTCTTCAGTCGCGCAAGCTCGGCGCGCAAATAATCATTGCGCTCTTTTTGATAGTCAATACGGTTAGCAATCTCGCTATATACCAAAAATACAATGCCTACCGCGAATGCAGCTGCCACCGCTAAGAGTATGCCCAGATCGCGTTGCCGTTGAGCCTGACGCGCTTCCCGCCAAGGCAGCAAATTAATACGTGTCATCTCAATCAAAACTCCTGATGGCTAGTCCACAGGCTATGGTCAACAGGGGCGCATCGCGCATCAGGGCACTGCTATTGACCCGTGCGGCACTCCCCATATTTTTGAATGGATTTGCAACCACTGTTGTAATATTCAAAACGTCTGCCACCACCCGATCCAGGCCTACTATCGAGGCACCACCTCCTGCCAGTACGATAGTATCAACACGATGTCGGTCCGAAATAAACTGGTCAGAAGAAAAAAAGAATTGCAACTCATGGCCAATCTGTTCAGCCAACATTTGCTTAAACGGCTCTAAAATAGCAGACTCATAGTCATCTCCGACCTGACCAGAGCGTTTCGCTTGTTCGGCTTGTGACCATGACATCTCATAGGTTTCTACAATTCGGGATGTCAATTGCTCACAGCCAAACCCCCGCTCACGGTTAAAAATCACGGATTCCCCTTGCAGGATATAAAGATTGGTCAAAGCCGCGCCAATATCAACTAATGCTGTTAATCTTTCCTGGTTCTTAGAAAGACTGATATCACCACCCTGATCACTTGTCTTAGGCAAACCATCAGCCAACAGCCGGAACGTATTTTCCAGCGAGTAAGCCTCGACATCAACGATCACTGGAATCAAATCAGCATTTTTAATGACAGCCTCACGTACATCCACCACTTCCTTGCGTGAGGCCACCAACATAACATCCTGTGCATCTGCGTTTGCCAACGATGGTCCCCTAACCTCAAAATCAAGGTAAATTTCCTCTATCGGGTAGGGAATATATTGAGCAGCCTCAATAGGTACATTAATCTCAAGATCACTTTCTTTAAATTCACCGGGCATCGGGACAGTGCGGGTAATCACACTTGATGTCGGTACAGCCGCTGCTGCACGGCGCGCCCGAGCGCCCGAATTACGATAAGCCCGCTTAAGCGCAGCACCCGCTTCTTCAGAGTCGAGAGCGTGACGATCATCCGATGAAACCTGATCCCCAAAATTTTCGATAGCGAAAGCCTCTACGCGAAACCGCCGCCCAGTACGGCTCAACTCAATCAACTTAACTGCGGAGGGGCTTATATCAACACCCAGAATATGTTCTTTGCGGTTAAACAGCGCCAAGTTATGTTCCTCACCTGATCATCAAAGTGGTACAACCAACTCCTTCCCTGTCTAATATAGCAGACGATCTCAAATAAAATCAGGGAAAAATCACGACCTATTATATAAGCACGATCCTGACTGTATGCTATCTATTAACTCGGTGTGGTTCATTCAGCACCACACAAAACTACTCAGGTCATCAACTTAGATAGCCGCAATTTTCGGAGTACATCCCATTATGGCTCGCCGACACCACGACGACCAACGACTTACACAACGCATCGCTCAAGAATGCGCTCGAATTATTGTCGAGGAGAGGGTCAAAAGCTTTTACGCTGCCAAGCGTAAAGCGGCCGCTCGCCTGACTATCAAGGATAAGTGCAGCCTGCCTGATAATGCAACAATTGAACAAGCTCTACAGGATTATCAACGTCTTTTTTATGCTACCCGCCAAGCAAGCCATCTACGCAGATTACGGGAAACTGCTTTGGAAGCCATGCATTTTTTTGAGCGCTTCCGCCCCAAGCTCGTCGGTTCGGTACTCAGCGGCACAGCAACACGGCACGATGATATTAACCTGCACCTTTTTGCTAATACGCCCACTGATGTACTGATGTTTTTAATGGAGCATCAAATCCCCTTTGAACCCCTGGAGCGACGCTTTACGCTCAATAACGGAACGTTTATTCGCTTGCCCGTCTTTCGTTTTGATGCTGATGATATTTGTATTGAACTGGCTGTTTTTGAACCGCTTGCTGAACGAGAAGCACCTCGCAGCCCCATAGACGGAAACCCTATGCAGCGAGCTAATTTGGAGCATGTAAAAACACTAATAACCGATTGTGCAAACGACACTATCCAATGAAGGCTCCCGGATCAAGGCATCTACTTGATACGAGAGCCAAATCCGGCACATATAACACAATGCTCAGTATTTCACTGTCCGACAAAAAGCTCTCAAACAGGCACACTAGCCGGTAGTCGGCTTGTTCGGGTGTGTATCCACGAAACGCTTCAGCACCAATTTTAGCTTTAGTGCTTTCTCTTCGTGCCCGCGACGACGGGCCTCATCAATATCCTCCAGGATGACAGCCTTAAGCATTGGTACACCGTCTGGCGTATTCACCAAATAATTGCCCATTTCCAAAGCCGCCATTTCCGGTAGATGTTCATGTTCAGCAATTGCTTCGATCTCTTCTTCCGTCAGATCGCTCAACTTTACACAATCTTCGTAGGTTAGCATTATTGTTCCCTCTCTGAAGTTACAAACCGATTGCCAAACCAAGCCATATCCTATAAATCCAAACTGTTTCCGCTTGGCCCGCTCAAGGCCAAATCAAATCCATGTTCAGTATTAAGTATAACCATATTAATTGATTGCTTCTAGGTGACTATGATTTTGCCCTAAAACCCACTTAAATTGCCTTAGCAATTGACATGGATTTTTTGGGACTTTTGGAATATCCTGAGGATTTTTTGAGGAAGCAAAATAATACCGGTTCATTAATGTGCTTTACAGTTTAACCAAAGTACGCCACCAACCCGTCGCATAATGTCAAGGTGTGCCAGAACCTATTTAGGCTTGTTGCTACCCTCTCAACCAAAACGCAATCTAAAGTGGTATTATTGACTGTGAGCTGAGGCTAAATTGAACCTCAATAGTCATGGATAGAAAGGACTTTTCAGTATTATATGCTTATCTTCCCAGTGTAAGCATATGCACAATGCAGACAGAATTATTTATCCACAACATTAGGCAATACCAATTAAGCGACTTATCTTGGATAACTTGAACCCATGCCACCGGACCAATGCCCCCCGCCTACAGATCCAGCCTCTCCCTGCATTGGGATATGTACAATTAATCCGCAAACACAAGTCTGTGATGGCTGCTACCGTACCCTGGATGAAATCTCCAAATGGTGGGACTACTCACCCGAGCAAAAGCATAAGGTTCTTGACCAGCTAGACGTGCGGCTCCAACAGATCATTGATGGCAATTTCTCCAGCTAGACAGCTCAATTCAAATACCCTCTGGCTTTGGATCGCGCGCCAGCAGTATCTCGACTGCCCGACGCGGATCTTCGCCATAGTATAATACCCGATTGACCTGCTCAGTAATCGGCATTTCCACCTGATGGCATCGGGCCAAGCGTAACGCCTCCTGCACCGTAACTGCACCTTCAACCACCTGATCAATAGATGCAAATGCCGATTCAGCCGTTTCGCCACGGCCAATCGCCAATCCGAAGCGGCGATTACGCGACTGGTCGTCCGTGCAAGTCAGTACGAGATCTCCCATCCCGGCCAATCCCATGAATGTTTCTCGATGTCCACCAACCGCCAAACCCAGCCGTGCCATTTCTGCCAGCCCACGCGCCATTAGTGCCGCCCGGGCGTTTGCACCAAAACCCAACCCATCGGCGATACCCGTAGCAATAGCCAGCACATTTTTTATAGCCCCACCTAACTCAACACCGATTATGTCACTGCTGGTATAGGCTCGCAGATTTGAGCCATGCAGCAACGCCGCAACATGATTCGCGTATGTCAGATCCCGGGCAGCCACAGTCACAGCAGTGGGCAATCCACGCGCAACCTCGCCGGCAAAACTTGGGCCAGACACCACGGCAGATGGATAATTCTCACCCAGTATCTGAGCGGTGACTTCATGCAAAAAACGGCCGCTACCTCGCTCCAGGCCCTTGGTTGCCCAGGCCAAACCTGCGGTTTTTGGTAAATCAGGCTGCAATCGACTCAAGGTCGCGCCGTAAGCATAGCTAGGCACCGCTACCAGCACTAGATCAATACCCGCAAGGGCATCGCCCAGATCGTTGCCCGCTGTTAATGATTCCGGGAAGGTTATTCCAGGTAAATAGCGGCGGTTCTCTCGTTCCCGCTGCAACGGTAACACTTCTTCGGAATCATGACCCCAGAGGCGAACAATATGGCCATTACGCGCCAACAACAAACCCAATGCAGTCCCCCAGGAGCCGACGCCCAGCACAGCGACCGTTGCAGTTTCCATACATCTAGGATGCTGCTGACGGGTTCGTTTTACTGGCCTGAGCTGCCTGAGCCTGCTCCTGCTGTTTTTGCAAGCGCTGCATATAAAGACTGTCAAAATTGATTGGATTGAGCAACACTGTGGGGAAACCGCTTTTACCAATCAGCGAAGCCAGCTCCTCACGAGCAAAGGGAAACAGAATGTTTGGACAAAAAGCGTGTAGCATGTGTCCCATCTGCTGCTCATCAAAGCCTTGTATGGTAAAGATTCCACCCTGTTGTACCTCCACCAGATAAGCAGTTCGCTCACCTAGCCTGGACGTCACTGTCAAGGTTAGTATTACCTCAAACAAGCCTTCACTGACAGGATTACCGTTAGTCTCCAGTCGTACTTCGGTTTCCGGTTGCCACTGCTCGGTAAAAATGAGTGGAGAATTGGGTGTCTCCAATGACACATCCTTGAGATATATTTTTTGTATTTCAAAGTGCTGGGCAGCCTGCTGTTGCTCGCTCATGCAAAATAATCCCTTGACATCAATTGTTGTGTGAACCCACGACCAGGCAATAATCATGACACATGATCGTCAGGTGGTTAGGGCAAAAGACATGTATTACATCTGAGTCTTCAATATGAATTACATTTCAACTATACCACTTTGGCACATCAGGATTGCTTGCTGCTAATCGGCAAACTGGCCTCGGACCAGGCGATTAAGCCACCGCTCAGGCCATAAACATTATCAATATCATTTTTCTTGAGTAATGCACATGCCGCCTGTGCCGATGACCCATTCTGACAATAGACGATAATTGGCTTGCCTTTCGCTTTCTTCAACTCACTCAAACGCTCCTGTAACATACCCGATGGGATATGTTGTGCCTTTGGAATATGACCTTCCTTATATCCTTTACCATCACGGACATCCAAAATCCAGGCATCTTCATCGTTAATAAAACGCAATGCTTCCGTTACATTCAATGTGTTCACGCCACGTATCCGACGCAAAACCTCGCTACCGATCAACATACCCAAAACAACAAATAGCGCTAAAAAAAACAACCAGTTAATCGCAAAAAATTCAAAAAAATCGTTCATGGGTTCCCTATATACTCAAAATGTTACCTTACAGCCAACCCGACCAGTCGACTGCCAGGTTCTTGGGCTTGCACAAATATAGTTTCTGCTAAACAGCAGTTTAAGTGCAGTGATGCCGATAACCGGCCATGGCCTAAAAAAGCAGTGAATCTTAATCAGTAGAAAAAGACAGCAGCTTTTTTCAATAAAATAGCAAACGCATCACCGCTCGCTAATCGCGGCGCTGAGCTGCGAGGATATTGAAGCGGAGCAAGCGTGCTTGCGAGGCAGAAACACCGCTGTCAGCTCCAGTAACGTGTTGCGGCGCAAGCCGCCAGGTGACTGGAGCATAGCTCAGCGCCGCGATTGCCGCAGGCGCGAAGTGTCCGCGGCAACAAGCATTTGTCAAAATACAAATAATTGCAGCGCATGCATCCAGGTCTCGAAAAATTCCAGTCTGTCAAGATGACTCCCTGTGTCCTTACACCTCATTAATTTTTTAAAAATAAATGACTTAAAAACAAACTCTTTATAAAGTTCATAATACCTATGTCACCATCCCCGAAGACCCTACGAAACCAGATGGCCCGTCTTATGATGCTTGACGAAACCAGCAGGCCAAACCTAATTCTTTTTCAAACAGTACTCTTGCAAAATGAATACATCTTTAACATACCACCAACATCTACGCAAAACTCGAAGATAATAGTGATTATCCTAACCTCATGGTAACTACTAAGCCCGTAATAGGCTGTATGTAAAAATGTTGATATAGTTCATATAAAAATCAAACGCAAATTCAATGTATTGAGACGAAAATTATTCTC
>PDWJ01001001.1_pt1 | contig 54932 bp, 47 predicted proteins | sample 1430881 | NCBI WGS metagenome assembly PDWJ01 (sample SAMN01162460, study PRJNA174530) | Oral metagenome, whole genome shotgun sequencing project. | biome: Marine environment; feature: Marine mammal; material: Swab sample of the gingival sulcus; isolation source: swab sample of gingival sulcus...
TTAGCTCTCGGCTTTATGGGCAATATGGTACAGGCAAATTCTATTTCCGATGCCTTCCAAAACGCTTTCAGCATTCCAACCTGGGTCACCGGTCTTGTTCTGGCAGTTGTGACCGGTATTATTTTTATTGGTGGTGTTAAGAGAATTGCTTCTGTTACGGAAAAAGTAGTACCTATCATGGCTATTGTCTACATTGCAGCAGGTCTTATCGTTGTCATTATCAACGCTATACACATTCCTGAAATGTTTGCAATGATCTTCAGAGGTGCTTTCAATCCAAAATCAGTATGGGGCGGCGCTCTGGGATTTGGTATGGCTCGTGCTGCCAGATACGGTATTGCCCGAGGTTTATTCTCCAACGAGGCAGGTATGGGTTCTACTCCTCACGCACACGCTGTTGCTGAAGTAAAACATCCTGTTGAACAAGGTGTTTTGGGTATTGTCGCTGTATTTATCGACACATTCATCGTTTTAAACATTACAGTATTTACCGTCTTAAGTGCCGGCGTTGTACAATTTGAAAACGGAGTACCTGTCACTCAAGGTATCGAGCTTGTACAAAAAGCATTTGCATCGAGCTTGTTTGGGAGCTTTGGATATACATTCATAGCTATTTGTCTTCTATTTTTTGCGTTCTCTACAATAATCGGTTGGTATTATTTTGGTGAAACAAATATTAGATACTTATTTGGTAAAAAAGGTATCAGACCTTATCAAATCCTGGTAATAATTTTTGTCTTTATCGGAAGTTTACTAAAAATCGGTCTTGTATGGGAATTAACCGACCTGTTCAACGGAATCATGGTTCTGCCGAACTTAATAGCTCTGTTATTATTAAGTGGAACTGTTGCTAAGGTTCTACAAGATTATAACAAAGGATTAGATTACGATCCCAGTCAATATCTGAAGGGCTGAAGATGCACGCTAAGATAAAGGCAATGTTGTTCTGTTGCCTTTATCTTTTTTTTAAGTAATTCAAGTTTTATGATACACACACTTGAATACATCAGTTTTTGCGTTCACTTGCTCATCCCGGCGGCCAATTCAATTTTCGCCCTCCCAGCAGGTGAGCATGCAAATGGTAGACGGTTTGCCCACCGTCCGGATTGCAATTAATCACAACCCGAAATCCACTCTGTCCGATCTGTTTCATCGCTGCCACTTGACTGGCAATTGAAAAAATCCGCCCTACAATATCAAAGTCGTTCTCCTGCAACTCGCTCAAGGTACTGATATGTCGTTTGGGAATGATCAGGATGTGGACCGGAGCTTGCGGATCGATATCCTCAAAGGCGATGAACTCTTCATCTTCATATACCACGACAGACTCCATCTCATGCTGGGCAATTTGACAAAAAATACAATCATACATAGGTCTTCTGCAAGACGTACGATGCCGGCGCACAGATTCACGCACGCGTGCAAACGTTCCGTATCGCATTTTCTTGTTGACATCCGTTGTGTACGTTGCTATACTCTTGACGTGTAGATAATTTTCTTTATTTCTACGGGAAGACTTTTGTCAATACTATTTTGTTGTGTGGAGGACAACATGACTAAAGCTGATTTGGTGGAAAAAATTGCCGAGAGAGCCACGCTTTCAAAAAAAGACAGTGAAATCGTGGTGAATACCGTGTTTCAATGTATTATCGATTCCCTGGCGCACGGTGATAAAGTCGAGTTGCGGGGCTTTGGAAGTTTTCGGACCCGTGCGCGACGCTCCAGAGTCGGCCGCAACCCAAAGACCGGCGAGCGGGTGGAGGTGCCGAAAAAAAACGTTCCGTTTTTTAAACCAGGCAAGAACTTAAAAAAACTTATTAATGCATAAGCAGCCGCACGCAAGGATCGCTGTCACGTGTTGACCGGTCAGCTGCGATCGCCTGAACGACTGAAAGAGATTGCGGCCCAGTAAAAAATTTCTTGACAAATCTCTCTGCCCCTTTTCTGTATGCAGACAATGCATCTTATCTTCATCAACACGAGTATATCTTTAATGAGGAGTTATAGCATAATTTTCTATTCAAAGAGTTCTGCTTTCCGTAGACGCGCCCGCTTTCGCGGGAATGCTGTTTTTGCGTCTTAAGCCTGCCATTTCCGTGAACGCGGGTCTTTCACGACACAGTACTAACACACTATCAGAGTATTTTCATGAGGATCTTGTTCGGACGCCAGCGGCTGTGTTGTGCCGAAAGATCCAACGATCGTGTATAACAGTTGCAGGTCAGTATGCACACGGAGCGTAACTACTTGCACGGAGAGAGAGCTTTGACTCACTGAACAGGGAGAGAATTCAGCATGAAAAAGAAAAAAGTTGTCTTAGCATACAGCGGAGGACTGGACACCTCTGTGATATTAAAATGGCTGGAGCAAAAGGGCTATGAAGTCATCGCCTATGTTGCGGATGTCGGCCAGAAAGAAGACTTTGAGGAAGTTCGTCGCAAGGCCTTGGCGACCGGCGCGTCAAAAGTCTATGTTGAGAATTTGCAGGAAGAATTTGTCACAGACTACATCTTCCCCGCCATTCAGGGCAATGCTCTGTATGAAGGGCGCTATTTGCTTGGGACGTCCCTGGCGCGACCGATCATCGCAAAACGGCAGATCGAGATCGCAGAGAAAGAGGGCGCGGAATATGTCGCACACGGCGCCACCGGGAAAGGAAACGATCAGGTGCGTTTTGAACTGGCGTTTTATGCGCTCAACCCGGACATCACGGTCATTGCGCCCTGGAAAGATCGCGAATATCTGCAGCGCTTCAAGGGACGGACCGATTTGCTGGCATATGCCGAGCAACACGGTATACCCGTGAAGGCTACTCTCAAAAAACCTTACAGCGAAGATGAAAACCTGATGCACATCAGTCATGAAGCTGGCATTCTGGAAGACCCGATCTTACGGCCCGAGGAAGATATCTTTACCCTGACCGTATCGCCCAAAGACGCTCCTGATAAGGAAACCATTCTGGAGATTGAATTTCGTGACGGTCTGCCGATCACGGTCAGCAATAAGAATGATGGAACCGTCAGACACACAGCCCTCGACCTTTTCCTCTATCTCAATAAAATCGGTGGTGAAAACGCCGTCGGCCGCCTTGATATGGTGGAAAACCGTTACGTGGGGATCAAATCCCGGGGCGTCTATGAGACACCGGGGGCGACCATTCTTCTGGAAGCTCATCGTGACATTGAAGGGCTGGCCATGGACAGAGAAGTCATGCACTTGCGGGATATGCTGATTCCGAAATTTGCCGAGCTGATTTATAACGGCTACTGGTTCTCCCCGGAAATGGATTTCTTACTCTCTGCTATGCGCAAAGCGCAGGAAGCGATCGACGGCACAGTGACGATCGCGCTGTATAAAGGGAATATCACCTGTATCGGACGACAGTCGCCAACCTCTCTGTACAATCAGGAACTTTCCAGCATGGACATTGAAGGCGGCTTCAATCAGGAAGATTCCCGGGGCTTCATTAACATCAACGCCGTGCGGCTCAAGGCGCACTACACCGTCCTCAGGGAGAAAACGCCGTATCACTGGCGTGAAGGACACGGCCAATAGCGTCAGAGCCGGCTGGCAGACAGGAGGGGGTGACGGCGTTTCTCCCCGGCGACGACCGCGCGTCGTCCCCTCTTATAAGATCTGACTCAGGAAAAGCTTTGTGCGTTCGTGGCTGGGCTGGGTGAAAAAATGTTCCGGTGTGCCGATTTCCAGAACCTTGCCTTCATCCATGAAGACGACGCGATCCGCGACCTCTCGGGCAAAGCCCATTTCATGCGTCACACAGACCATCGTCATCCCTTCTCCGGCCAGAGTTTTCATGACGTCCAGCACTTCTCCAATCATTTCAGGATCGAGCGCTGAAGTCGGCTCGTCAAACAACATGATTTTCGGATCCATTGCCAGTGCGCGGGCAATGGCCACGCGCTGCTGCTGGCCGCCGGAAAGATGGTCCGGGAACACTTTTGCCTTATCCGGGATGCCGACCTTGTCCAACAGCTCTGCTGCTTTGTCTTCCGCTTCCTTCTGACTGCGTTTCCGCACGACCCGCTGCGCCAGCGTTACGTTATCAAGGACATTTTTATGGGGAAAGAGATTAAAGGACTGAAACACCATCCCCACTTCGCGCCGTAACACATTGATATTGGTTTTGGGATCAAGAATATCGACGTCTTCAATGAAGATATGTCCTTCGTCTGCAACTTCAAGGCGGTTCAGACAGCGGATAAACGTGCTTTTCCCCGATCCGGACGGCCCGATCACGACCACCACTTCACCCGGATCGATGTGGACCGAGACATCAAGCAGCGCCGAGACTTGGTGAGGAAAATAGAAGGTCTTCGAAATATTCTGCACATCGATCATAAGGACATCCTCCTCTCCATATACTGCACCGCCATCGACAACGTAAAGGTCAGCAGCAGATACAGCAGCGCACAGGTAAAGTACAGTTCAAAGGGCTGCAAGCTTGTTGTGATCACCTCACGCGTGGCTTTGGTCAGCTCGCGCACCGCAATAATACCCAAGAGCGAGGAATCTTTGATAAGGCTGATAAACTGGCCTGCCAGCGGCGGCAGAATTCTGCGCATTGCCTGCGGCAGAACAACGTAGCGCATCGATTGTCCATAACTCATGCCCAGCGACCGGGACGCCTCGATCTGTCCTTTATGAATCGATTGAATGCCGGCGCGGACGATTTCAGTCACATAGGCTCCGGTAAAAAAGGCCAGAGCGGCCACGCCAGACCAGAGCGGCGAGATTTGCGAGAAGCCCCGGCTTGACAGCATCGTATTGACCAGAGTGCCCAGCACAAAATACCAGATAAAAATCTGTACCAGCAAGGGAGACCCTCGAATCAGCTCAACATACGCGATCGCCGTCCATTTCAAGGCAGGATTGGATGACATACGGGCGATCCCACCGATCAAGCCGATCAAAATTCCCAAAAAAATTGCATAGAGGCTGACTTTGAGGGTCATCCACAAACCTTGCAGCATAATGCCGGGTTTCCAGCGTTGGAAGACCGCAAGCGTATCCCCAGGATAAATCATGTCGCCTTCCGAGACAAAGATCTCGCTGTCGGCTGCCGCGTGATACGACTCGGCAGTGCCGTCGTCATTCGTGATACGAATCGTATACGCGTCGCCTTCCTCTTCCGTGATGGCAGACACTTCACCCTCGATTTCTGCCACAATTTGAATATCGGCTTTATAGACGAAGTAACTCGGAACTCTATACCAGCGCCATACATAGTCGATTTGCTGAGTCGCAAGATAGATCAGACCTCCAACCCCCAGCACGATGAGAAAAAACACAGCAATCCAAATATTATATGTGGTTCTGTTGTGTAAACGTTGAAGATTCGTCGATAATTTCATAAAAATACTTCCTGACGACACAATAAACCGGCAACTCCGTCTCCTGGAACTGCCGGTCTGGGACTCCACCATGCGGACACATTCGGCAGAGAGTGTGTTTTTTCTTACTTAAGATCGTTAACCCAGTCTGAACCTTTGATCCATTTGTTGTAGATACGATCGTAGCGACCGTCGTTTTTCATCTGAAGGAGGAAGTTATTCAGCCAGTTCATGAAATCCGGATCGCCTTTACGGATAGCCCATGCCAATGGTTCATAGGTAAAAGGTTCATCAAGGAAGATCAGGTTCCCTTTCCCCTGTTGTGCCATAAACACGACGCAGAAAGGTAAGTCGTAGACCATAGCATCGGCATTGCCATTCATCACTTCCAGCGCAGCTTCTGTTTCCGCTTCGAAAGATTTATAGACCGCTTTGGGCATAAGGCGTTTAACCGATTGCTCACCAGTGGTTCCCAGCTTCGAGGTGATCGTATATTTCGGATCGTTCAACGCCTTGTAGGAGCGAATCTTTCCTTCATGTTTTTTATTCAGCAGGATCGTCTGTCCAACAACGATGTAAGGATCTGAGAAGTTAACCTTCAGATTACGCTCCTGCGTAACCGACATACCGCTGGTAATAATGTCGAATTTTTTGGTTAACAATGCAGGAATAATTCCGTCCCAGGCAGTATTCACCGGGACCAACTTTACCCCGATCGCTTTTGCCATTTCTTTGGCCATATCAAGATCAAATCCCACGAATTTCCCTTTTTTATTCGTCATTTCAAAGGGGAGATAACCAGCGTCAAAACCAACTCGCAGCTCACCGCGCTGCAGGATTTCTTCCAAGGTCGATTTCTTCGCCAGTTCAATATCGTCCGCAAATACCAAAGCAACGCTCAGGACGAGCGCAGCGATTAGGGTCAGCCCTATTACAACAGTTTTTCTCATCATAGACACCTCCAATCCAGCAACAGGTGAAAAAACAGGGAGTGAGTTCATACACGTTCCGTCATACACTACTCACAACGAACAAAACTTCCTGATATCGCTATGTGAAAAATGAGATTTTTGTCAATAAAAATACATCATATTATCAACCAAAAAGTCGAAAATGATTTTTAAGGCGACAAAATTGTCATCTATCACACCACTTTTAAGAGACAGTCCTGCCCGGCCCTGACCTTCAGCGCTTTGGCCGCACTGCCCTGATTGACAGAAAATTCCAAGAGTCCCGAACTGCCGAACAGAGCCAGAATCTCACCGTCTTCCTTAGCTTCGGCGTAATTCCGGCTGACTTTTGAAATGGTATGATCCCCGATCCGAAATGCAAAACGATTTTTTTCAGATGCATCGAGCAACTTTTCAAAAAACTCTTTTGAAAGATTGCTCGTCAGGTTGCCAAAACGGTCGACATACAGGATTTTACATTTCCAGAGATGTTCCTGAACGGCTAGAGGCTGAGAAATATCAAAGCGGATCTCATCCGAGATCACGTCTCCAAAAGACGATGGGCTGACGCCTTTAGCCAGCCAGGCGGCCACCGGAGCAAAAACATCGCGGCCATCAAACGTTCCGGCCCGTGGTTTCAGGAAATAGTGATCGGCAGTGATCTCACGCAGCTCACAACGCTCTTGCCCGGCAGAAACATAGCTTAGTATTCCATTATCGGGGACGACAAAAATCCCGCTTTCGGACACCGCCAGAAGAGGACGCCGCGCTGTGCCGACCCCGGGGTCCACCACCGCAACATGGATAGTCCCGGCAGGGAAATAGCGATAATAATTTTTCAGCATAAACGCCGCCTGCAGAATATCGTGCGCCGGGATGTCATGCGCAATATCAACAATGTCAACATTCGAGACAATCTTTAAGATCGCTCCCTTCATCGCTCCGACAAAATAGTCTTGTCCCCCAAAGTCCGTCAACAGAGTAATAATCGGTTTTTTCTCAGCCATAATCGTCAGAATCATCACGCAAAGGTGAAAGAAGAATATCTCAAAAGCATACAACAGGTCGCAGAACAGCCTTGAAGCCTCATAGCCGCACCTTCATGTATAGGCTATTGAGAGGAATCTTGTCAACAAGAGCAGTCCAGAGCAAAAGAAAAAGCCCTGTGACAAAAAACGTACAGGGCTTCATCAACGGGGCCGACGAGACTCGAACTCGCGACCTCCGGCGTGACAGGCCGGCATTCTCACCAACTGAACTACGACCCCATTTTTCTGAGTATGGGCGAAACAGGGCTCGAACCTGTGACCACCGGCTTGTAAGGCCGATGCTCTTCCAACTGAGCTATTCGCCCGTTTTGTCGTCAAGCATTTTGGCGAAAATTATATTTCCGCAGTCTCTGATCAGCAGAGCAAGATGGCGGGGCCGACGAGACTCGAACTCGCGACCTCCGGCGTGACAGGCCGGCATTCTGACCAGCTGAACTACGACCCCGCATCACACACGTTTCTCGATCAGAATATGTCAAGAATGAAAAAGATTCGATTTTTTGTCAAGAAGAATATGCGTTTTGGCTATGATTTTTTCCAGATCTCCGCTAAGTTCCCTGAATCCAGGCTTCCCTGAATCCAGGCCTGCCTTCACGGAAAGAGCCCTGCGCTGTGTCAGCGTCAATGCGGAAATTCGGCGTCGATCAGTCGAATTTCTTCAGGATCGAGACAGTAGAGCGCAAACACTTTTTTTTCGAGACGGGTCTCATGTGTGCTGATTTGTGCCTGCAACGCGTCCCGATCCTCGCTCTCTGCGCTATGATGCAAGTGCTGGTTCAAAGCCAGGAGCGTGTCGACTTCATCGACAATACTCTGTTGGTCCTGCCATGGAATGCTTTTTAAGGGCAGTCGGCGCAAATGGACCAATTTGACCTGAGAGAAAAGCTGGCCGCTTTCAGCAATCAGTTTTCGGTAAAAGAAGGAGAGGACTTTTGAGTTCAATAACGCGAGAACATACTTCAAGTGCATGTCGTTCCGGGCGCTCTCTTTCAGAATTGTGGTATGAATGGAGTTGGTCGCATAATAGCGCCCGTCGTCACAGGTGCCGATGATGCGGTCAGCAGTCTGGCGGGTCAGAATTTTAGGGCTGTCCAGAGCTGCTCGATGCCCCCAGCGCACATTGTCACGAACGCTCAGGAGGCGGCGGTCATATCTGACGTACAGTCCGTCCCATCTCAGGTGGTAGCGTCCGATATTTTTTCCGTTCAGGACTTTTCGGCAACAGGAATCAAGTTTTTTCCTCACCAGCATCTTGTGTTTAGCATTGCCGGGATTCACTCCATCATGGCTTTCACAGATATCCCCAAGCGTTCGGCAGCTGTCTGCAATTTTTTCCAGCAAGGCCCGGCCCGGTTCATCGAGATGAACATTAAACATCAGAAACGGGGCCTTTTCAAAATGCCGCTGCGGAATTCGAACACGCTGTTCGCAGAACTCGAGCCTCCCGGAAGGTCTTCGGCTTGCGCTGTTCAGAACACAGTCGGTGCGCGTTCGACGACGGCGGTCAGCATCGTCTTCACGCTGCAGGAGAATAATGCAGTTTTCCACAAAAGCATTCTCAAACAGGCGTTTTGTATCAAAAATCTTGCTGATCCGGGCCGTATCGAGGATGTAGCGCCGCAAGGGCTCGAAATAGACCTGCGTGAGCAAGGTGTTCGGCACGATCATCCCGAGCTTGCCGGAGGGCCTCAAGAGTTCCAGGCCGCGTTCGATGAACAATGCGAAGGTATTGATTTTGAAGGCTGCCGAAGCATAGCTTTTATAGTGCTGCATCACGTTTTTGTCAGCTTTCAGCTGATTAATGACAATGTAGGGCGGATTCCCCAGCACAAAATTGAAACGAGTACTGAACAGTCTTCTCAGTTCGTCATTTTCGTCGGATTCCCAGCGCAAAAGCGCATCAGCGCAGAACACATTTATGCGGCAGGGCTGGCAGTCCGCTTCAAGGGATTTTGCCTTGAGGTAGAGATTCAACGCGGCGACATGACAGGCCCATGGATCACGATCCACAAGAAAAAGCCGCTCTTCGAGAATCTGTCGGGCCTGCGCTGGTCCCTTCCCACGGCGATACAGGGTGTCAAACACTTTTAAAGCAAAGATGCCTGCGCCACAGGCGAGATCCAGGATAGGGCCGGAAGATGACTCAAGATCCGAATCTCCCGGATGCCAGCGGCTGAGGCTCTCAGACACGATATACTCAGCGAGCGCTTCAGGAGTGTAGAAGCGTCCTGCCTGTTTTTGAGCCAGGGCATCATCGTCAAAATATTGATACAACCAGCCGAGAATGTGCTCAGACTGCCATTCTTCAGAGGAAATATCCGCTGTAAAATAGCGTGCAAGTTTTTCAAAGGCGCTGGGCGACGGGACAGGAGCATCCAGCAAGAGCTCTTTGGGCAGACACGACAAGTCGATCTGAAGGCGCTTACGCGCATCGAGCAGGCGCTGATAACGGAGTTCAGGGCTGAGTTCGGCAGACATGGCTGAAGGAACCCGCCAGAGCTGTTCCTCAAAGCAGCGAATTGCGGCTAAATCGAGAAAACAGGCCAAAGCCGCTTGTGTGACAGCCTCAGTACCGCCTTCACAGCAACGATCCTGCATGTCAAGTTCGAGCAGCCAGCGGCATTCTTTCACAAGAGCGTGGAGATGATTCGGCATGACAGTCTGACGACAGCACAGCACATGCGCAGCTTTTGCTGTCGATTGTGCGCATTGCCACCCCTCGCCAGATCCGGACATATTCTAACGGGAGCAAGGCTGCTTAGCCTCCAGCAAAGCGTTATACAACTTTTCAAGCTCTGTTGTCAAGGATGAGATGTGATACTTCGGATACACACTCCTGCGGGCAGCGTCTCCCATCTCAGCGCGTTTTTCCCGTGAAAGACTCAGCAGGCGCAGTATGGCCTCTGCTAAGGCCGCACTATCTTTTGGGGGGACAAGAAGGCCGGTCCGTCCGTGCTGCACGAGATCTCCGACTCCACCGACTTCCGTTGCAACAACAGGCTTTCCGGACGACATCGCCTCGATCAAGGCCACAGGCAGGCCCTCATTCAGCGATGAGAGTACCGCGCAATCGAGATCAGCGTAAATTTCCGGCAGCTCTCGCCGAAAACCGAGAAATCTGACGTTGTTACGAATTCCCAGCTTCTCAACGTCTCGTTCCAGAGTCTCCCGCAGTTCGCCGTCCCCGACAATCACAAAGATACATTCGGGACGATCCTGCACAAGCAGTTTCGCAGCCTGCAAAAAATATGAAAGCCCTTTGACAGGCACCAGACGGGCGACAATGCCTACGAGCGGCAGATCGTCGGAAAGCTGAAGTTCCCGGCGTAATCTTCCGCGCAAGGCCCTGCTGTCAACAAAGCTTTTCAGATCAAGACCGAGACCGATAGCATGCACCTTTTCCGGCCGCCCAATCCCATAATCGAGAATTTCCTGGCGCTGTTTGGGACTCAGGGTAATCACCGCATCTGTGAAACCTGCCAGCCATCGTTCTATGCCAAGAAAACAGCGCGTCTTAGAGCGGCTGAAATAACTATGAAAGACGTGACCGTGAAAAGTATGCAGCACAATTGGAACGCCAGCGAGTTTTGCCGCCAGCCGTCCCAGCATTCCGGCTTTTGCAGTATGCGTATGCACAATCGTCGGCCGCCGGGTCCTCAGCAGACGAAAGAGCTTCCACAAGGCCATAATGTCCTTGCGCCAATGAATTTCCCGTCCCAATTCCGGCAGAAAGACCGGCTCTATACCGCAGTCCTCCGCCAGGTACGTCATGTCCCCTTCCGACGGAGAGATCTGTCCAGCGACAAGAGTTGAGTCAAAGCGTTCGGGGTTTAAGAGTTGTGTCAAGAGGATGGTATGAATAGCCGGGCCTCCAACGTTGAGGCGGGCAATAAGACGCAACAGAGAAATCTTGTCAGTCACAGGTGAAGAGCGCAAGAACGAATGCATACCGCGACACGCGACATACGAATGTCTTTCCGGATTTCGATGCATTTGCAGCGTGCGTATTGTACACGCATCCGTCCGTTGCCGTTGCGTTTGGCTCGAAGCTGCTCGAAGTCTTGTTAGACGCTGTGATGCCTCTCTCCTTTAAGCATCAGCAAGGCAATAATACCGAAAATCATCGCTTCCTGGACTAAGACCAGGAGCGTTTCCAAGAGATTCAGACCGGGAATCAGAATCGCGCTCACTCCAGTGCAGAATGTGACGAGATAAATGAACAGCACGGCTTGCCGAACTGTCATACCGAGCTTGACAAGCCGGTGAGAGAAATGACTGTTGTCTCCCACAAAGAGCGGCCGTTTTTCACACCAACGGATCACCATCACTGAAAAGGTGTCGAATAAGGGCACTCCCAGCACAAGCACCGGAATCACGACTGGCAATTGCGAACTGCTTTGCTGCGTAATATATGAACTCGATACTGTTAAGGCAGCGATGGTATAGCCGATGAACAGGCTTCCTGCATCACCCATAAAAATTTTTGACGGATGGAAATTATAGACCCAAAATCCCAGAATGCTTCCCGTCAGAGCCAACAGCACCAGAGCGGAAAAATACTGCCCTTGCCTCATTGTCAGGATCCCAAGAATCAAGGACACGATCGCTGCCACGCCACTGCTTAAGCCATCCATGTTATCCAGCAGGTTGAACGCATTTGTAATTCCAACCACCCAGAGCATCGTCACAAGCATATTCAGAAGGGGATGCGGCAGAAATTCCAGAACAGTCCCAGTCAACACTAAGATGATCGCAGCAAGAATCTGGATCGCAAACTTCCATTTATACGAAAAACCGACTCCGCGGATATCATCAGCGAGACCAAGCAGAAAGATACACGTTTGTCCGAGGAGAAAACCAGACAATCTCGGCAATGCGTGTAACATCACGGGGTATTGATGAGCAAAGCGTTCCCGAAACACCGCCCAGAACGTGAAATTCTCTGATGCTGCAAGCCACATCAGCAGGACGCCGACGAGCATACTGCTGATAAACGTCAAAAAGATCGCCGCTCCCCCCAACAGCGGATGAACGTTTTTATGGGTCTTATGATAGCCTGGATGGTCGAGTATGTCGAAACGGAAGGCCAATTCGATCATCAACGGGACCAGTAACAAGGAGAGAATCAAGCTGCTCCCGAACACGACACATAGAGACCATCCCATACAAGAAACCGCTCCTTATTGATAAAATTTTTGTACAGATTCAATCACGTAATCTTGCTGTTCCCGGGTCAATTCGGGATAGACCGGCAGGGCAATGGTCTCCTGTGCCGCTTTTTCAGCTTCGGGAAAGTCCTCTTCCTGATAGCCAAGGCGCTCGTAGCATTCCTGTAAATGCAGTGGAACCGGATAGTACAAGGCATTCCCGATCTGCCGCTCGTTCAGATATGCCTGAAGACTGTCGCGCTGTCGCACACGAAGTACGTACTGATTGTAAATATGCCGTCCTCCCGGAATGACAAAGGGGATCTGCACGTCTTGCAGACTTGCAAAGGCAGCGTTATAAGAAGCGGCATGTTCCGCCCGAGCCTGACTCCAGGCATCCAGATGACGCAGTTTCACCCGCAGGACGGCAGCCTGAAGTGCATCAAGCCGGCCATTCATGCCGATCAGATAATTATGGTACTTGTCTTTCCCTCCGTGCGTCCGAAGATGTCTCAGCGTCTCGGCACGCGCCCCGTCCTGTGTCGTGACAAGTCCCCCGTCTCCAAACGCGCCGAGATTTTTCGAAGGGAAAAAGCTGAAGCATCCGAAATCTCCCATACTGCCGGCCCGATACACTTTTCCGTCTTGCATGCCTCCATATTCAGCACCGATGGCCTGGGCTGCGTCTTCAATGACGATGAGTTGATGATGTTTCGCGATCTCGAGAATCGGCTTCATCTCAGCGCACTGCCCGTAGAGATGAACCGGCACGATTGCCCTGGTCTCAGGAGTAATTTCTGCTTCGATCAAGGCCGGATCGAGATTATATGTTTGGGGATCGATATCGACAAAAACCGGTGTTGCCCCAACGCGTGAAATCGAACCGGCTGTTGCGAAAAATGTATAGGGTGTTGTAATCACTTCATCTCCTGGGCCGATCCCGGCGGCCATGAGCGATAGCAGCAGAGCATCCGTACCGGACGAGACACCCACGGCACACGCCGTAGCCGAATATTCGGCCACCTCTTCTTCAAATGAGGCGACTTGCGGACCAAGGATAAAACGTTGACTGTCCAGGACCTCTTCGAGGACAGGCATAATTTCATGACGAATGGCAGCATATTGTGCTTGAAGATCGAGCAACGGTACACGCATAGTAGCACCTGTATATTCAAAAAAAGGTTTTTCACAATAGAACATCACGTATCAGACTCTGCTGGTATCCAGTCTCTGTGCAACACCCCTCGGACTCTTGTCAAGGATTTATCAAAGGATCTCGCAGCAAGGACGGATTTTTTCGATCAAAGAGCATATCCCAAAAGGTGTGGTACGTTAACAGGAGACTGACTGTGTCAGTCATTACGACGCTCAAGAGATTCCGCCTAAAAGGCCCTGCTGGCGCAAGCGCTCTTTCAGCAGCGCAATGATATCGTCGACACTTTGCAGATCGCTTTCCACCACCAGATCGGGATTTTCCGGGACCTCATAAGGCGACGAAATACCGGTGAATTCCTGGATTTCACCGCTTAATGCCTTCTGATAGAGACCGTTCGGGTCGCGCCGCTTACAGACCTCCAGATCACATTTGACGAAAATCTCCAGAAAACGATCTTCCGGAAAAAGGGTCCGCACAAAGTCCCGGTCGCGGACAAAGGGCGAAATAAAGGTGCACACGACCACATGTCCGGCCTCGAAAAAAAGCTTGGCCACTTCTCCGACGCGACGGATGTTTTCGCTGCGATCCTCTGGAGAAAAGCCTAAATCACCGTTCAAACCGTGACGCAGGAGATCGCCGTCGAGCAGCATGGTATGAACGCCGCGTTCAAACAGCTCTTTCTCGAGTCGTTTCGCGATTGTGGACTTCCCGGAGCCTGACAAACCGGTCAACCACAGGACCGCCCCTTTATGGCCGTGCCGCGCTTCCCGGGCCTCGCGGGCGACATTCCAGCCGCTCCACACCGTATGCGGGGATTTCTGACGACGTCGCTCTTCCGTGAGCGTCCCATGTTCATGTTCAGCAATGTCCCTGATGCGGCGCACCGCCCCTCGAATCATCCCAGCAGCCACAGTATTCTGGCTCAAGGGATCGATGAGCACAAAACTGCCGGTTCCGCGATTTGCGGTATAAGGATCGAAAAATAGCGGCAGAGACGTTTTCAGCTCGACCCGCCCGATCTCATTCAGGGTCAAAGTCGCAGCTGACTCCCGGTGTAAGCTATTCACATCGATTTTGTACACAATCCGCTTGATAAAGGCGCGGACAGTTTTCGTGGTATGCCGCAGATAATAGGATGTTTCACGCGACAGATCCGCCCGGTCATCCATCCAGCATAGAATCGCTTCCAGATGATTACTCACCTGCGGCAGGTTGTCTTTGCGCACCAGCATGTCTCCCCGGCTGACATCGATTTCGTCCTCCAGCGTCACGGTCACTGATTGCGGCGGAAAGGCCTCGTGTAATTCACCGTCATAGGTCACGATCGACTTCACTCTTGAGCCTTTGCCTGAGGGCAGAACGACAATCTCCTCTCCGGGCCGAAGCGTGCCTGAGAGCATACGTCCCGCAAAGCCCCGGAAATCCTGATGAGGCCGGATAACATACTGTACCGGAAAACGGGTATCGATCAAATTCCGATCCTGAGTCACATGGACCCGTTCCAGATGCTGCAAGAGCGATGGCCCATCATACCAGGCCATCCGGCGGCTTTTCTCCACGACATTCTCGCCTTTCAGGGCTGAGACCGGAATAAAGCTGATGTCGTGAATGGCGAGTTTTTCCGAAAAAGCTTCATACGTCGCCACAATAGCATCGTAGACGGCCTTCGAGTAGTCCACAAGATCCATCTTATTAACTGCCACCACTAGGTGCGGCACTTGCAGCAACGAGACCAGCAGGCCGTGCCGGCGGGATTGGGTCATCACCCCATTGCGGGCGTCGATCAGAATAATGGCCAACTCGGCCGTTGACGCGCCGGTCACCATGTTGCGGGTGTACTGTTCATGTCCCGGGCTGTCGGCGATGATAAATTTGCGCTTCGGAGTTTCAAAATAGCGATACGCAACATCGATTGTGATGCCTTGTTCCCGTTCCGCAGCCAGGCCGTCCATCAACAGGGCCAGATCAACTTCATCACAGCCTTTCTTCCTGGAGCTCTTTTCCACTGCAGAGAGGTGATCTTCATAGACTGCGTTGGTCTCATACAATAAACGTCCGATCAGGGTCGATTTGCCGTCATCCACACTGCCGGTGGTCACCAGCCGGAGAAGTGTTTTTTCTTTGAGTTCCATACGAAAAAAAGCCCACAAAATGAACGAAAATTATGCCAGCAGGCGACGCACCCTCCGGCTTTTCAGGTTCACCTTCAGGTCGTTAAAAATAGCCCTCCTTCTTTTTCTCTTCCATGGCAGAATCGCTGCCGAGATCGATCAGGCGGTTTTCCCGCTCAGATTTACGGACTTGCCGGAGTTCGGCGATAATCTCATCGATCGTCGCCGCAGTCGAGCGGACGGCTCCGGTGCAGGGCATACAGCCCAGACTGCGGAAGCGGCAGGGCGTGACTTCGATGGCTTCCGGATCGATCTTCGCTTGCGGCTTATCGGCAAAAACCGAGTACGATGAGGCAAGCAGCAGAATGCCGTTACGTTCGATCACTTCGCGTTCCCGGGCAAAATAAAGCGGCACCACCGGAATCTTTTCCAGCTTGATATAGTTCCAGATGTCGATCTCTGTCCAGTTACTCAGAGGGAACACGCGCATCGACTGTCCTTCGTTCAGACGGGTATTATACAAATCCCACAATTCTGGCCGCTGATTTTTCGGGTCCCACTGCCCGAACTCATCGCGGATCGAGCAGACCCGTTCTTTAGCGCGGGATTTTTCTTCTTCCCGCCGCGCTCCGCCAAAGGCCATGTCAAAGCCGTGTTTTTCGATCCCCATGAGCAATCCTCTGGTTTTGAGCTGTGCGCAGCACATGGTGGTTCCCAGTGTAAGAGGATGTGCGCCTTTCTCAATCCACGCTTCATGGCGTTCGACGATCAGCTTTGCAGCAATATCACGGCAGAAACGATCGCGAAAGGCATACATCTCCGGAAACTTATAACCAGTGTCAATATGCAGCAGCGGAAAAGGAAACTTCCCCGGATAAAAGGCTTTCTGGGCCAGACGCACCATGACGCTTGAATCTTTGCCTACGGAATACAGCATCACCGGATTTCTGGCTTCCGCCACAATCTCGCGCATAATGTGAATCGATTCAGCCTCAAGTTGTTTTAGATACGACAAACTGTATGAATTCATATACATATTTTACTCGTGTTTGAATATCTTGCCTTCGAGCAATTCGCAGGAGCCTCAAGCATGCGGAGATTGTTTCGGGCGTTTCACAGGAAACGGAGTGTCCGGGAGATCCTGAATCTCCAGAAACGGGCATAATTTTTCCCAGCCTTCACCTGCAGTAATATCCAGAACAAGCAGGTCATCAGGGCGGTTCCTGAAATAGTCGATCGCATTCTTTTGATGCAGACGATATACATATAAGGCCCGTTCAGCATGAAATTTATAGGTCCCGAAAATATCGATTCGGGAATGCAGATGGCTTACGGGAATCTCATCTTTCACGGCAGCACTCACATTCCGCATGAGCGTACGGATCTTACGCGACCATTCCCAGCGCGCTCCGACTTCATCGCCAGTACTATCGCCGATCTGTCGTTCCCAGGACTTCAGCCAGACACGTTCGTCGCGCACAGTCAGAATGAATTTACTCTCTGGATACGCCTGATCGAGCTGCGGATAAAAATGTTCGCCGAAATTGGTCAGGGCCTGCCAATCATCAGGTTCAAACTGATAACAGCCCTCCATCGCCTGTTTCCGGAAATGCTTCGGATTGTGCAAGGTGCTGAAGCCAAGCATCTCCAATGCTCTGTTTAAGCTTGTCGTGGCGGTTTTCGGAAGCCCAAAGTTAAAAATTCTCTTCACCATCTGCCCCAATCCCTCAAGCGCCCTTCAATCTTGATAAATTTCATGTAAAAACTCCGACAGCTTGCGTCCATTGCGTTCAAGAGAAAAGGTCTCCCGGGCAAAGGTCTCTGCCCGGGATCCCATCTCACGACGTAGATCACTCTTTGCAATCAAGCGCTCGACATCCAGGACGAATTGTTCGACATCCCCCGAGCAAAACCCAAGTCCGCCCTTCCGAATCATATTATCAGGATCGTAAAATGCGCTCACAACAGGCTTTTGCTGAGACCAGGCCTGGATGAATACATTCGGAAAACCTTCAGGCTCACAAGTATGAACGAGGAATAACGACTTCCGTAACATGCCGTTAAGCTCCTGATATGACTTCGTCCCCAGATAATGAAAATTGTCTGAGACTGCGGCTTCTTTGATGAGCTGTTCGTAATGTGAATTGACGGTCTTTCCTGCCATCAGGAAATCAATTCCCTTGTCTTTCAGGCGCTTCGCCAGCGTGATAAACAGTTCGGGATTTTTCACCGCCTTGAGGCTGGAGGCCCAAAGAACAAAAGGTTTTTCCCAGTGAAAAGGCACATACGACTCATCAACGGAATTCGGTATAATGATTTCTTTCTTGGCCACGAGAACTCCGCATTGCTGCTTCAACTGCGCAACCACCCCATCAACCCAATGATAGCCGGCATGATTGATACGACTTGAGAGCGCAGGACGCAGGCTTTTATATCGCTGTATGCATTTCTCCCGCCTTCCGATAGCATCAAAGCGCACTTTATGCGACCATTTCCGCACATCGTTGATATGGGATACCGCAAATACAACGCGCACACCCAAGAGCCTGAACATGAGTACTGACGGCAACAAACGACGTTTGTTAAAACGCCAGTACACAAGGTCGGGAGCGTAAGTTTTGACAATACGGTGAATATCGTTCCAACATAAGCGTCCTGGTTCAACAGGATAAGGAACATCATATTGCAATTGCATACCATTGACCGCGAAATACACGACTTCATGTTCTGTGCGCGCTAGATAAGCAGCCAGCAAGTGACATTGAATTTCACTGCCCCCCATCACATCCAGGAAGTGCTGATTGACAAAAAGAATTTTCATGTCGAAAGCAATGGGAGCAGGTCTTCGAGAAATAACGCCTTCACTTCTTGTTGTGTCTCGTTGCGCACCCTCAAGACCGCGACTCCTTGCTCTTCCCAGTAATCTGCAACGCTTTGATAGACTCCGGAGCGATGTTCCAGTACATCAAGACGCTGTTGAACCGTCAAAGGGCTTAATATATCGGAGGCCACCCCCTTTTTCCTGCGATGCATCCGCTTTTCACACTCCTCCGCATCAGGCAGTAACGCAATAAAGATATCCGGCTTTGGCGTCATATTCAAGAAGTCATACAACTGCTTTTCCCTGAAATGGCCCTGATAAAAAGCCGTCAAATAGTACACTTGCTGACAGAACCCTTCTTCCATAATCAGGATATCGTCAGCCTTCGCTAATTCTCGAGCAGCCTGATACTGCACGGCATGCGTGAACAACCAATCGATCAGATTTTCAGCGCACACGACCTCAGCAGGAATCCAATGTGGAGGAGCGGCATGGCGGGCACAGTCGATCACCTGCTGTGAAAATTCAGGATGCTCTGCAAGAAAGCGGAACAGGATGGGACTGCGCGTTTTTTCCCAAAGCAGATTTGCGATACGGTCTTCACAAATTCGGGACAAGACTCCAGCAAGTATCCACAGCGGTCCCTGCCCCTTGCGCAGTAATTCACACATCATTATCCTGAGAATTTCGGCCCTCATCAACGGACGCCGCCCGTGCAGTTGAAGCAGCGCGCGAAGTTTCCGCGTCGATGTAGTTTTGCCGGCTCCCGGCAATCCGACAAATTCAAAATACTTCATGGCAATATTCTGAGCTTATCGGCCAGCCTGCAAGCGAAAAAGCTTGTCATCGATTTGTAAAATCTCAATGTCGGCAAAACGTTGCAACAGGGTTTGAAATGTGTGTAACGATTCCTGAAGCTCATTCAAATCGGCTCCTGGAAATTTTTGCTGCTTATGCCTCTCAGCCATATCGTCCTGGGTCTTATGCGTGTTGTGCCCCAGCAATGTACGCAGTGAAAACTTTCTACGAAATCTTTTGAGGCCCTGTAGCTGCTGATATACTGTTTCGGTCAAGGAACGCCGCGATAAGGGAATCGTCTGCAGCAGCCTGACAATCCGGTCGGCAGCCAGGTCTCCATCCAGCGCCGCTATATGTTGAGCAGCAAGCGCCTGCCGTTCCGCATTGGGCCTCACCGAATCGCCGTTGCTCACGTAACGCCCGATATGGTGCCGCAGTTCATCAGATGTCAATGCCCAATCCGACAGTCTATTCGATAATTCTCCTTCAAACGCTTCATCTCGAACTGGGAGATAAGCAATCACCGGACGTTCCAGTAAATAGGCTTCCACACCGGTCGTGCAGCTGTTATGTACGACAACATCTGCAGCCATCAGCCAGGGTAAGACATTCCCTTCGTGCTTAACGATAATCTTCTCATCCTGGGGCAGCGCTGACTGCCAATGAGTGTGATTTTCAGAGGGATGAGGCCTGACCAGAATCGTCATATCGGGAAAGTGCTCGTGAAGCGTCATAATCCCTGAGACGAATTCATCGAACATGCGTTCCTGGTGTTTTTGTAATCCTGTATAAAATTTTCGATGCTGCTCATCGCGAATTTTTCCGGAACGATCGAGAAAATCGACAAAACCGCCTTCACCAAAAAAGTGGTTCCCAAAGGAAAAATTCGTATTGAAGAGGATAAAACGTCCGTATTGACGGGTGAGCTGTTCGACATCGTTTTTATAAAAATCTCGAAGCCCTCTCCGAGTTAAATCGATACGAGGATGCCCTGTCTCAATCACTTTTTGGGCGTGCAACGGCGCTTTCTGGCGAATAAAATTCCCTTGCCGGGCGCCCCAGGCCAGCATATATTCACAATGTTCGAGAAGCTCATTACCGTATTGGCGCCGCCGTTGGTATTCATCGAGACTGAATGGAGCCAGTCCTTCTTCATCGTGGGCGACTAATGTATGGCCTAACTTTTTAAGATGCAGAAACTTTTGCATTTTATCCAACGGCATGCTTTTATCGAGAAAAATTCCAGGTGGGAGTTCATCCAATACTTTGAGCAGGCGTTTTTTATAGCCTAATACTACTGAAAAACCGGCTTCGGAAGCCGAACAAGCCAAGAGCAGTTTTGCATCGAGCTCTCTATTTTTGGTTTCTACAGGAAGATAAAGATATTGTTCCATAGCGTCCATATTACAAAACATTGCTTAACGGATTTGAAACGTCAGCCATGATTCCATGCTCAGAATTGATGACGTTCCAGGCGTTCGAGCGCGATCCAGAAGCCTTCCCCCTCATTTTTATGCCCTTGCCAGATTTCAGGAATAAAAGATGCCTCCGGCGCGTACTTTCTGAGATATTCGCAAAGAGCGGCAAAATCAATATCACCTTCATTCACTTGCAAACCTTCGCCATCGACGCCTTTGGCATCAGCAATATGCAGGTGTGCACTATGCGGGCCTACGGCTTCAACATACTTTTTGAAAGAACTTTGATAGTGGGTACAGGCCAGTCTGGAATGGGAAACATCAAAGCACAGACGATAGCCGTATCGATTACAAAAATCGACCGTGTCGGCGGCTTCCACAAAAAGATTTAAATAAAGCTGCCCTCCGAAATACCAAGGAAAAGGCGGCAATGTTTGCCCGATAATCTCGACACCTTCGGCATCGAGTTCTGACAAGCTCTGATCGATCCGTCCATATAATTCTTCACGCGCCGAGGACGGCAGCAACGCGTCAGTCGTAAAGCCCCCCAGACTCGCAACAATCCTGGGGCGGTCCGCATGCTTGAAAAAAGGCTTCAACGCGCGTGTGACATCGACGACTCTTTGCAATTCCCGGACCGATCGCTGGCGGTGTTCTTCATCCTCGGAAGCCAGGTTCAAGAGGTGATCGCCCGCAAAGACATCAGGACTATGGACGATCATATCCAGCTCATACTCAGCTTCCACAAAGTGATGCAGATCAAGATCCAGATCTTTATAACTGAGATGAAATTCCAAAAAGTCCGGGTTAGTCTTGGCTAAGATCGCTTTAAAATCATGATAACGTACAGGGAGCCCCCAAGGGCGGTTAAAATGATACTCTCTGGGCTGAACACAGTCCTGGACGAGATCGCTGGGGAAGAAAAAATCCCCGGCCCGGATCGTCCGGCTGGCCTGTAAACCAATCAGCTCGGCCTTACGATTCGGCTGCACTCCTCGTCCCGGACTTTTGATCGCGAGCATCTCTTCACGAATGACATCGCCGACAGAGATATCGCAGGACGCGACTACACTTTTGGCCAGATTCGTGCGATTCATCATCTCCCCCTGACTCATGCGACGTTTCCCGGCACTGCCCAGGGCTTGATCAATTTGCCGAATTCCCTGCACCATATCCGCAAATTCATCCGGCAGGAGGCTGACTTTATGATCATTCCCTTCCATCGTCTTATCGATTGTCAGATGCTTTTCAATGACCTTTGCCCCTTTGGCCACTGCTGCCATCGCGACATACATGCCGCGTTCGTGTCCTGAATATCCTACTGGACACTGGCCGATCTCTTTCAAACGACTCAAATATCTCAAATTTACATCCTTGAAAGGAGCCGGATAAGTGGAATTACAGTGCAGCAGCACGTATTTTGACCCGACGTTGTTCAGAAGTTTGACCGTTTCACGGATTTCATCTTCTGTGGACATTCCAGTCGAGCAAAGCAACGGCCGGTCACTTTTGGCGATCGCCTTCAGAAGATCGTGGTTGGTCAAATCTGCTGAGGCGACTTTATAGGCTTCCATTCCGTATTCTTCCAGAACGCGCAGACTCTTGATATCCCAGGGCGTACATAATGGCAGGAGCCCCTGCGCTTTACAATAGTCAAAAGCCTCGAACATCTCTTCTGTGGAAAGTTGAAAGCGGCGCAGCAAGTCGAGGGTATACTGAGCGCCTAAATCTTCATTTGCATCATTTAGATTACCGGCATTACGATAGAGCGTCTGCAGATCGCGCATCTGAAATTTGGCGCAGTCAGCCCCGGCCCGCGCTGCCTTTTCAATGAGCTGCTTTGCCAGCCTTAAACTTCCGTTATGATTGATGCCAATCTCTGCAATGATAACGGTCGGAGATCGATCGGCAATCAGAAAGTCTCCAATCTGCACGCCGTCGGCGGAACGCCGGGTTCTGGCGATCGCGACGATCCGGTGCTGGCTGTTCAACACAGGAATATAATCGATCGGATGATGGAAGCGTGCTCGAATCTGTTCGGGATCTTCATCTTCAAAGGCCACGATCAGTTCTTTTTTTGAGACATTCGACACCGGCTGATTTAAATCGATTGTGTCCTGCATGACGAGCCAGCGCCGGAAATCACCATTCGACAGAATGCCTTCCAACACTCCGGAATCGCTCACGGAAAAAATCAATCCGCTACCGTTATCACTGATTTTTTTAAGCGCCGCTACAATGCTTTCCTCAGAGAAAATAATGAATCTTGCGATATTTTTCTCGATAATCACCGTTGTCACCGTTTGGAAGCAGGCTGAATGACGGGCACTTTCCCACTGGTCACCAACCATTCAGCATAAACCCACTCATCCTCCGTATCAATATCAACACAATACAAGGGCTCGATGACAATCGGAAGAATCCGCTCTCCACTCATGGAATGCTTCCGCATCAACGTGTCGTAGCGTATAACATCGATATGGCCGGTATGCCAGTAAGTATCAGGGAAATATTGTCGTGGAAGATTATAACTTTCCGTCCCTCCGTAGGTAATGAGCGGTTTGAGAAATCCGTCATCACCCTGAAGCCACATCTTATATGGAGTCTGTTCCGGGGCTCCGACTCCACGCACACAATCAGCATCCGGACGTGACAGAAGCGCTTCTACGGCGTCATCGATCAAGGTCGGCGAACGCAGAGGAGTCGGCGGACGAAGCTGCACGATAATCTGCGGGCGATACTGTTCGTGTTGTTCCATCCAGTGTAAAGCATGCTGGAACACTGGCAGATCGGGCGTCATGTCTTCAGCGAGATCAGGAGGCCGTAAAAACGGCACTTCCGCATCATAAGACCGGGCAATCTCGGCAATCTCATCATCATCGGTAGAGACAATCAGACGGGTAATACGTTGTGCAGAATGTCCAGCCGCAATGCTATAGGCAATTAAAGGGTGCCCGGCAAAATTACGGATATTTTTTCGAGGAATGCTTTTCGAACCGCCTCTGGCAGGAATAATGGCCAGGACTTCTGTATTCGCATGCTGTTGCATAGACAAATTTTCTTCTGAGGGATCTCCAGAAACCTTGGAGACAAGGCTCCTTTTGAGAAAACGATTGCAGGCTCAAGGCAGCAACGTAGCGTCTCAGTGCGCTTTAACGGCTTTAAGCTGCACGCTGCCGCTACCGTACAAGAGCCGGGCAAATCTCGATTCGTAATTCTCATATAATGGACTTAAAAACCTTCGGAAATTGCTCAGTTCAGGGTATCGAGTAATACGGATAATACTGGAAAAAGCACATTGCTCCAGCAGGTCCCGCAATTCTTCTTCGCTGTGTTCGTGATAGACCGGCGCCGTCACGCGATCCTTGATCGTCAGTACCAAATCTTCATCGAATAATTCCGCAAGCAGCTCTGGAGACAGTTTTGAGCCGAATGCATCACCATGAGCCTGCATCGACGTCAGCAAGAACTGAAATAATTCCGTAAAGAATTTCGGATTTAGCCCATCTATAAAGGCTTGAAAACCAGAGTCCTGTCTATATTTTTTCCTTAGAAAACCGACAATATCACGTAGCAGACCACCCTTACCGTAGGTCATAATATAAAGCATTCCGCCAGGTTTTGTCACACGTGCCAGCTCTTTCAAACCGGTAGCCACATCGGAACTGTGATGCAATACACCGGAACAGTGGACGAAATCGAAAAAACCATCGGCAAAATGGATATTCAATACCGAACCGACACCGAGAGCATAACGACCTTCAAAGCCACGTAAATAATGCGGGACTGTCTCAAAAATCGAATCTGTCAGATCAAAGGCATAGACCTTTTCTGCGCCATGCTGTAACATGCTGCAGGCAGCGTTGGCGTTAGAACCGCACCCAGCATCTAAACAGATTTTACCCTTAAAAAAATCTTCGCGTTCCTGCAAATATGAAGGTGTCAGCAAAGACAGCAACCGGGTAAAAATTTTCTCATTCCGTCCCTGTATCTTATGTATTTCATGAAAAATTTCCCGTGTCTGCGTTTCAAATGTAGTAGGAGTCATGCGCCCTCGTGTAGAAAAAACTGCCAGGCAGTGTCAAAAGCATCTGACGGTTTAATCCTGAGACACTATTTTTCAAGCAGGAAGTCATCCAGCACCAGTACATCGAGTGCATGGGTGCGGAAGCATTCGATCGCTTGTTCCGGAGTATTAATAATCGGCTGACCTTTGACATTAAAAGAGGTGTTCAGCAGCACCGGGCAACCCGTTTGTTCTTTAAAGGCTTTCAGGAGCTTGTAAAAACGCTCGTTATTCTCCGGTCCTACAGACTGAGCGCGGCAAGAATCATCGACATGAACAGTGGCCGGGATTTCGTCTTTTTTATCAGGCTGCACCAGACAGGCAATCAGCATGTGAGGGCTCTCTTGCCCGATCTGAAAATACTCGTGTAAATGCTCTTTCATCACAGCCGGTGCCAGAGGACGAAAGTATTCCCGAAATTTGACATGATCGTTAATATGATCTTTCATTCCAGCCGGAAAAGGCCGCGCCAGAATGCTGCGGTTTCCCAAAGCTCGGGGGCCGAATTCCGATCTGCCCTGATACCAGGCCACGACTTTCCCCTCTTTCAGGCGTCGGGCCGTCTCATTGTAGAGATCTTCCGGTTTCGTGTAGGCGAGTCCCGATGCTTTGAGGGCATGTTCTATCTCTTCTGCGCTGAATGCAGCTCCCAGATAGTAGTTATGGCTTTTGACCGGCGCATAATTCGGATCGTGGGAGCGCTGGGCCAGATAACAGGCCCCGATCGCCAATCCGGCATCGCCGGAAGCAGGCTGTACGAAGATCTCATCAAAAATACCAGCTTGTTCGATTTTGCCGTTCATCGAGCAGTTCAGAGCAACTCCTCCGCCCATGCAAAGACAGGGAACACCATAGTCTCTCCGGGCATTTTTCAACAACGTGATGACCACATCTTCGAGGCGTTTCTGGAGAGCGGCAGCAATATTCATATGATGCTGATTCAGGGTTGCCATGTCGTACTGGCGGCGCGGCCCGAAGACATCGATAAAACGGTCACTGACCCATCGATCCCGTACATAATAATAACTCATCCAGTCCTGATTGATGCGAATATCATATTCGCCGTCATAATGGATGATGTCTTCGAAGAATGCGTAATAGCTGCGCTTCTGTCCTGGCACAAGAGCGTTATAATCACCATAGCAGGCCAGCGCCATGATGACGCCCTCGTGATGCACGTTTTTCCAGCCAAGATAGCAGGTGATCGCGGCATAGACCAGACCGAGGGAGTGCGGATAGTCATAGTGTTCGCGCACCACGTCCAAGGCACCGCTTCTGCCAATCGCCAGTTTCATCGTCTTAAAATCTCCGATGCCGTCGATGCTCAATACGATCGCGTCTTGAAAGCCGCTCGGATAATATGAGCTTGCCAGATGAGCGAGATGATGGTCGAAGAACGAAATCGGCCCGCTAAACCCTGTTTTCTCACGAATCAGATCTTCCGTATGATAGATTTCCCTGATGCGTTCGAATTCCTGGATCATCATCCCGACCCGCTTATAATCCTCAAGTGCCGGTTCCAGATAGGTCCGTCGCAAACAGAGTTCCGGATCGCCGCCAAAAGCGATTTCATCCACGCCGTCCATCGTGATTCCGGCGATGCGTAAACAATCGTGAATCGCATCCAGCGGAAAGACACGACTGTGTTTATCTAAGGTATAGCGTTCCTGCTCGCAGGCAGCTATCACCTTTCCGTCCACCATCAGGGCAGCGGCTGTATCGTGACTGATATATTTTATCCCGAGGATCGTTCTTCCCATCTTCTGCTTACCTCAACGCTCTCTGTTGTGTAATAATATCACGCTCGCTCAAGTCTTATAAGCGCCTTATGTTTCCGACCTTCGATCCACACGCTCGCTGTAGCTGTCAAATAATTTTAAAAATATGTTGTCAAGATTATTTTTAGCCGCTCGGCGGAACGTCCTGGAAATTTTCTTCTTTTTCAAAGAAGTCCCTGAAGATTCTACAGCCGATGACGAGAAACAGAATCGAGAGAGGTTTGTATGATATATTCGATAATTTTTGAATGCAGCATGTGCTCTTCGATCTGGTGCTCAAGGATATTGAAACAACGTTGCCGCAAAGCGTCATCTTCCAGCAATCGCTCGATTCTTTCCCTGAAATTCTCAAAAGTATTCTCAAAGAAAATTTCCTTCGGCATGGAATGCCACCAGACCGCATCGATGGTTGGACGATTGAGCAGTGGCAACGAGCCGAGCGCCGGCGCTTCATAATGTCGAAAACAGTCCCAACCTCCACCAGCGATTGAAATCGTGATCTTGCTGCGAGCGATCGTGTCACAATAGTCCTGAAAAGAAAGAGAAGACTTTGTCACGATATTCCAGGAACTCTCTGCAGCCCAGGTCTGCAAAAGATTCAGGCCGGTTCGTCGCAAAGTATTTGTGATTTCGCCTGCAAACAACACGTCGATCTCCTGAGTTGCAACACGCTGTTCTTTCAATTGTCTATATTTCGTATCTTCAATACCTAGAGGGATACCATACACTTTATCGAGAACTGGGAGCAGTTCTTTCCTGCGAAGCGACCATGGCGCAGGGCGATTTTGATAATAGAGAAAAAACCGGTCAAAAGGCAGTTCACGCTTAAAATACAGGGAACTTGCCTGTAAAATTTTCTGATCTTTTTGTGTCAGAAAGAACGGATCGCTTAAATCAATTGCCGTAAGCGGCGCAAAGCGCTTCAATTCTTTGAATGAGAAGGGAATTGCACGGGCATAGCGGTCATACGCTGTAGCATACTGCCACCCTTTTGTTAATGCATAGCGCACGATTCGCAGTTGAGCCTTGAGTCTTGGAAAAAATTTCAGCGTATGATGCTCACACAAATGAGCATCATAATCAGTTAGCAGAATCAGATCAAAATATCTTTCAGACAATCTTTCCGAAAGTTCTTCAACACTGTTGATGAGATTAACATGTAAATTCTCCCACGCTTCCTGCGTATGTGGCAATTTCTTCAGCTTTGCGATACGATCGGACGGCCAGGGTGGATATTGCCAATAGTCAACAGCATCACAGTGCCTCAAGCCTCCGGCAATAATTGCCGCAACGTTGGCCTTACTGTATGATCTGAGCAAAAGAACTTGCGGTTTTCCACCTTTATGTGCCATGCCTGTTATCCTTCCTCCCTCAGGAAAAACGTTTACACAATCGCTTGAAGCGGTATTGCAAGGCATAAAGAAACCGCTGCCGAAGATAAAAAGCTCCGAAGCTTCTTCGGGCAATACTATCATCAGGTACTATATCAGCATACACCCTTTCGCCAGCTTCACAATATTTCACTCCAGCCAGGAGCTCTTTCCACCTTTCTTCAAAATGAATGACATCCTGTCTGAATTTCTTTTTGTTGCGTTGTCGAGACACTCTTGTCGCAATATGTTTACAGTGTTCGATAAGCGCATTCTGAGTGGCCTCAATAACAAAGCCAGCCTCTTGAAGCCGTAATGAGAGATCGACATCTGCACAATAGAATTGATAATCATCTTCGTTAATATACCTGATCTCCCCTAAAGCTGTTCTCAAATATAAACCGTGATTGAGATATAAGCACCCCCTCACCGTGACCACATAATATCTTTTAAACCTCGGCCAATCTCTCCAGTAAAACGCCAAAGCCCCCACTTTTTTTCCTTGAGACAAGAGCTGTTCAAATCTATCATAACCTTTCTTCAATGATCCCGATATAAACACACAATCATCACTCAGCATACAGATGTATTTTCCTTGAGCACACTTGAACCCCAGGTTCATAAAATAGCCCCAGGAGCGCCGTTCAATTTCTTTCCCCTGCCAGCTTCCCCGATTATGCTGAACAAGCGCGATAATATCTTTTTGTTTGGTCAACCATGCCACAGTTCCATCCGTTGACCCCCCATCAATCACAATGATCTCAGAAGGCCGCTGCAGCACCTTTAACTCATCTCGAATGCTTCGGATGGTTTTTTGTAAAAAACGTTTTCTATTATATGAGCCGAGTACGACCGAAATCCCTCGCTCATTCATGTGTATCCGTCTTGGCGTCATGTAGATGTTACTCGCGTGAGTTATAAAAAATGTTTATTTCAGGGGTCAATTGAAGCTCTAGAGATTGACTGCGGCCCTTATCCCTCCCCTCTTTCAGCTTTGATTGCTCTTAAGCAGGAACTTTTCTGAGAACAGAGCCGTCTTCGTATTTGTGCAAAAAGGCAAATAAGATCTTCTTCGATCGCATCGAATTCCAGTATCGCGCCTTTTAATTCAGCAAGGAATGAAACACAGTAATGTCCTCCAGCTTCATCCAACTGTTCACAACTCGAAGAGAACTTATCAGTCGGCCTAGTGTCACAGAGAGCCGGCCTCGTCAAGGATTTTTTTGAGCGCACGCTACACGCATCGCTGGAGCAGGATGAGGCCAGAGCCGCACACACGGTCAAACCGCATTGAGGGCGCGTGCATACACAGTCGCCGTTTGTCTCGCTGTGCGTTCCCATGAAAAATGCTGCAACCGTTCCGTCCCTTTTGCAATGAGTTCTCGACGAAGCTCTTCATGAAAGATGACACGCGTGACAGCCTCCTGAATCGAACGCGCATCTTTTGCTTCGAAATACGCGGCCGCATCGCCGCCGACTTCCGGCAATGACGAGCTATTGCTCAAAATCGCCGGACAGCCACAGGCAAAGGCCTCCAGAACGGGAATTCCAAACCCTTCGTAAAGCGACGGGAACACAAAGGCCAGCGCATGATGATACAATGCAGCCAGCGTGTTATCGTCAGCAGAAATATGCCTGACATGATTTTCGACGCCCAATAACTCAAAAAATTGGTATTCAGCCGCCGAGAATGCTTTCCCAGTGCAAACAAGCGTGATGTTGTTGTCGCGTAAAATATCTGCAAGCGCCCTGAGCAGAAAATAGAAATTTTTATAGATTTTTCGGGAGCCGGTAAACAGCAGATAGAAATCAGGCAACTTGACAGCAAGCTCATCATCAGCTAAGACTAAAGAATTCGCAAGATAGACCACGTCAATTATTTCAGGAGCGATGCCAAAAAAACTGATTAAATCACGCCTGGTCTGTTCCGAAATCGTGATAATACGTGCTGCAGACTGGCAAATTCGGTATTTGTGAGCACTGACACGCTCAGTTAATCTGAAATATTCAGGATAGCGTTCATGAATCATATCAAAAACCGTAAGCACAAAGGGCGTGTCATGTAAACGATCAAGAAAATAGGGATCATAATATGTCGGATGGAAAATGTCGCAGCTGCTGTGTTGTAAGCGCTCCAGAACCGCCAGCTGATTGCTGGCCTTGAGCGCAGCCTTCCAGGGTTTCCCTGGGTTAAGCCGCTGTTTGATGCGAAGAATTGCTTCTTTCCCTGGAAGGTGGGCGTGTTCAAAAAAGATTCTCCAGGGATCCTCGAAAGGCTGAAGATGCTCTTGAAATGCAGCGGACTCGCGCAGATAGACATTTTTTCCATATTGCACCTCAATCTGCGCCGAAAACCCGGCGTCTTCCGCATGACGCCAGAGTTCGTAAAAATAACGCGAAATCCCTCCGAACTGCTGCGCTTCGAAAATTTGATGGTCGAATAAGACGTTCATCATACCGTATGATCAGGAAAAATGATCGATTTCACATACTGATAATCGTGTTGCAATAAACTCTGTAATGGCTCAGGTTCTTTCTTTTTTCGTCGAAAAAATGGCCCGGCGTGATGGGTTTTGAAACGGCTGAGGCTCAATGGCGTTTTTACTGATAAGGTGCATATTTTTTTGATTGGAATATAAGTGGTATCCATATCGCCGGGCGATCACTTCCAATGACGGCAGGCTGTAGAAACTGATGTGTTGACCGGTTTCCTGACTAAGTTACCACCAGCTGTCAAGACGTTCTTCCTGAGCTTGTAACTCTGTCGAAAAGAGAAAAGCGTCGCTATAGACAAAGATCTTATCAAGAAGCTGATAAGGGTCTCTCACATGTTCCATGATTTCAAATCCGGTCACCAGTTCAAAATGACGCTGCGTTGACTCGAGAAAGGACAATTCAAAGTATTGGGCGAAGAGATTATTGCAATACTCATCCTGCCAATAAAAATCAAACCCTCGATCGCGCATGAGTCGAACAAATAACCCGTATCCACCAGCATAATCTAAAAATTTTGCTTGAGTATCGAAATGCTCGAGCAACAGGGGCGCTACTTTTTTTACTAATTTGACATTACGGCTGGCGCAGCCGATGTCAGTACTCGCTATCGCAGATGAATACGCTTCTTCCAACCAGTACGGGAACTCAGTGTGAAGAAAACCACAACTCGTACATTGAAAATATTGACAATCGTATTTCCCAAGAATGAATTTTGAGAACACGCTGTTGACAGGATTCCCACAGATACTGCATATCATATTATTTCTCAGAGAGCACAGTGTCAATGAATGCTTCCATGTATGGGAGAACTGTTACAGCCAGCTTGATCTGTTCGCAAAGTCCCCCTCGTCTCCAAAGGGTAACACATTATTTAGCATTCCTGACTGCCTTCAGAAAACTCAATAGTCTATGAAGCGCTCCCTTTTGCTGCTTCGGTCGAACTCGAAAATGGGTCTGATAGCTAAAAGTATCCGCCTCTTTATGAAGGCACATATACGGCGGGTGCTGCAACGGAAACGTTACTGAATCTGTCTCAACAATACCGTATCCTCTCGACGTTCCGGTTGTATGCGTAGCGTCTTTGCCGAATCCAATATTTTTAACCAGATTTTGTTGAGGGAGAATGGTCAGACCATGGTTCACAAAACTCGCAAAGACCCACAGGTAGTCCCACGTATTGATTTCCCGCTGGAGTGTCTTGTAAAAATTTTTCCGCCACATAATATTTGCAAGCGGATAATGAGTAAAGTCCTGATATGATTGTTCCGCCATAATTTCTTTGAAGTGATCGATTGCAGTATGATACAGCCGCCAAGATCGCCGCCAGCTTGCCCAGCCCCAGCAGTGCGGAAGTTGCGAGAAATAGTAGCTGTACTGCCCTCGCTGCTGCCCCTGCTGAAAATTATCGCCGCTAATTGTCATCACGCGCGTATCATTCCGGTAATAATCCAACAGTCGGAACAAAAGCCGAAAAAACTTTGATCCGGCAGGCAGTCGTCTTCTAAAATAATGCCTTGCTCCCCATGTTCGAAGAACCAGTCTATCGCAGAAGACACTGCCATGCGGCAGCCCAGATTCGTCTCCCGGAACAGCGTCTTCAGTTCGCAGGGCCAATCAATGCTGTTGAGGACCACTTGTCGTGTTTGCGCAACCCGTTCGACCTCGCCTGCGTTCTCAGGCCGTGCGCCATCAGCAGCAACGTAGAGCTTCGACGGCTGCGCCTGCCGAATCGCAGCAAAGACCTGAGCCGTCACGTCTGGACGGTTAAAAATGAGAAATAAAACCGGGGGAATCCTTTTTGAATGGGTCATTGTCATGACATTACACAAAATTATACTGTCATATTCGTAAGGCAACGATATTTTGGAAGCCAAAGATGTTATGCTCAAGTGAAAGACGATATGGTTTGTTTGGTTTTTTTACAGGAACCATTCCGTCAGGAAGGAGGCGGTACAAGTTATAATTGGATAAAATTTCAACAACATCGTGAAAAAATTCTTCTCCGCTTAAGGCTGTCGCTTGATAATTCAGTACTCCTATTCCTCTTAACCTGCACTGGAATAATGACTTAATGTATGATATTTTTTTTGTTGTTTTTTTCATAGTCGCTGATCCTTATTATTCCCATTGGATGACAGGAGCAATAATGCCGCCTCTGCACTCAAGCCATTGCGGAGAGTCGCTCAAACCTCCGGCAATATGCAGGAAAATATTAATATTTTCTTTGCCATTCTGGATGAGCCACATTCTCTTATATAAAGACGCCGCTAATTCAATGCGGTAAATTCCCTCATTTAATAATCTCTCAGGGATTTTAAAACGAAAATGATCTTTTCCCTGGCAAGGGATTTTCCAGGAACTTTCAGCACTGTCAGTATGTTCAGTGACAAAGAGAAGACGGTTTTTTTCATCATATATCCAACAGGCGATAGCTAATGCGCTGTCAAGTTCTTTAATCTCAAATGAGATATTCACATACATGGCCTGATCGTTTCTGACCGGCATCGTCAGCAAGTTGCCATATTCATCGGACAGCCAGAAACGCAGGGGTTTGAAAAAAGGACTGTCACAGCGATTGTCTGTATTGACCCATTCAACCGGCTTTACTGCGCCGTTATCATTTGCGTACAGGTACTTTTTGATCGCTTCCCGGACGTCGCGGCTTTCGAATACGATACTCCCGTTATTAAGCAGAATTGCCCGATCGCAAAGGGTTTCAACCGATCCCATATTATGACTGACAAATAACACCGTGCGGCCTTTGGAGCTTGAAACGTCTTTCATCTTACCAATGGCTTTTTTCTGAAATTCAGCATCACCGACCGCTAGGACTTCATCTACAATCAGAATATCCGGTTCCAGAAACGCCGCGACCGCAAAGCCCAATCGCACACGCATCCCGGACGAGTAACGTTTCACCGGTGTATCCACATACATGGCGCAACCTGCAAAATCGACAATATCGTCAAATTTGCGGGTGATTTCCTGGCGGTTCATGCCAAGAATCGCACCGTTCAGATAAATATTCTCACGGGCCGTCATCTGCGGATTCATGCCGGTTCCTACCTCTAACAGGGAAGCGATCCTGCCTTTGCCTTTTATACTCCCTGTCGTCGGTGCGGTAATTCGGGAAATCAGCTTTAACAGTGTTGATTTGCCAGCACCGTTTTTACCGATAATTCCCAGAATATCACCATGCTTCACTTCAAGATTGACGTCCTTGAGAGCCCAGACATAGTCGGATTCCGCTTTTTGGGTACGATCGTTGACCTGTCCGATTTTCGCATAAGGGTCTTCCTTGCCTCGAACTCTGGCCCACCAGCGGTTCAGATCGTGAGATAAGGTGCCGGTGCCAACTTCTCCCAGTCGGTATAATTTTGACAAGTTTTCAATCTTAATGACTGTATAGCTCATACACTATTTATACAGTGTCCATAAAGGTGTGTTCAGCTTTATGAAAAATCACGATGCCGAAAGCCAGAATGAACACTGTAAAGACCGTAGCATATACCAGACCTGACAGCCTATGGACTCCAGCGCCTAACAAGGCATATCTAAAGCCCTCCAGAACATATGCAATCGGATTCAACAGCATGACGTCCCGTATGCTGCCCTTGAGGGTACTGAGAGGATAAATGACCGGCGAGGCATACATCAACAGTTGTACGCCGAACTGAATTAAAAATATCAGATCGCGGTATTTCGATGTCAGCGAGCTAAAGATCATCCCAAAAGCCAGGCCCATGGCCGCCATAAGCAACACAAAACAGGGAGTGAGCAAGAGCCAGGAGGTCGGGCGGACATCGGCATTTCTCAGCACCACAAAGCCATAGACCGCTACAAACAACAGCGCCTGAATGCCGAATTTGATCAGGCTGGACAGCGCTTTTGACAGGGGTATGATGAGGCGTGGAAAATAGACTTTTTCAAAGAGGGCTGCGTTTTGCCGGAAGGTATTCGAGCTCTGGTTGAAACACTGGGCGAAATAGTTCCAGATCAAGATGCCGGAGAGATAAAATAACTGTTTGGGGATGCCGTCGGTCGAAATTCCAGCGATATTGCCGAACACCACGACATAGATGAGCGTGGTCATGATCGGCTGGATGAAAAACCAAATCGGCCCCAGAATTGTCTGTTTATAGACCGTGACAATATCACGTTTGATGAACATCAGCAACAAATCGCGATATTCCCAGAGTTCGGTAAAATTTATATCGAAGAGGTGTCGTTTGGGACAAATAATAAAATCCCAATATTCTTGTTTCTGCATAGACATCTTCTACGTTAAGAATAAAGCGTTTACAAAACAATTCAATAAAACGCTTAAAGAACAGGCGGGAACCCTGTCAAGAAATTTCATGGTCTTTTCAGGACCAGGCCTTGCCAGAATAACCCCATTCAGCGATCAGAGCTGGACCGACAAGCTTGATGATTCATGATCTTCAGACGGACAGGAGGCGGCCAAGCCGCCAAAGAAGCAGAGCAAGCAGGAAGAGATAGACCAGCAGCAGCACATAATAGATCACAGGCTCTGAGAATGGGAAAGGTTTCTGGAGGCTCAGGCTCTGAAACGCTTTTTGGAGTAAGGCTGCTCTGGAGTCCTGGTAGAAGACCCGAAACGCCAGATCGTGCTTTTCCTGCAGGCGCCCATTCACAAAAAAGCTTTCACCCTCCAGGCGTTTGCGGTAACTGCCACGCAGAATAGAGGTCCCGCCATAGTGCAGTTCCGGCGACTGAATCGAGAACAGATACTGCTTTCCGGAAGAATCAGGGATTGCTTTGAAAGAAAAACTATTGAACATGTGGGGCGAAAGGAGCCAGCCGTTGATGCGTTTCGTTCGGACTTCTTTGGCATTTTGCTGAATCTCAGCGTAGGACGTCTCATCAGGCGCTCGATCTGTGTGAATTTCCAACAAGCGCAGCTCTAAATACGGGCTGTCCCAGGGACGGTACGAGTCGATCCAGACATCGATGCAGGACAACTTGTTATGAGAGGCCCTGAAGCTTTGCTCAAAGATCGTTCCAGGAGTCCATATCCCAAATTCACTATTGATATCGTTCTGTTTCTGCCCGCTGCCGATAAAGACAGCATCACCCAACATAGATATCGCTCCAGCCAGCAGGCATCCCATCGTCATGATAAAAATGTATGTCTTGTTCATGAAGGCCGTCGTCAGTTAAAACAATGAAATATCATGAAAATTCACTAAAATATATTTGCCCAGACACACAGCATCCAACGCAAACAGCATCATCAAAGCCGTTGCTCCGGCAACACGGAGCGCCCTGGGGGGGAAAAGCTCTTTTATGCCCAGGAGTGTCAGAGTACAAATCGGAACCATGGCTGTAAATAGATACCGGCCCTGGGTGAGATCCGGCATATCGAAGCGCAGCACGATCGAGCGCAGGACCGGAATCAGCAGAGAAAACACAATTGCTGCTCCAAAAAGATAATAGACTTTCACCCGCCACGGCTCACAAGAAACCAGGCCGCGTTTTGTCCGAACAATCAGGAGAAGCAGGCCGAGAAGAGCAAGAGTCTGCACGGCTGCTGCCGCCACATACCAGAAATGGTGCACATGAATTGTCATATAGCCGAACACTGCCCAGAATCCCCAATACATTACGGTAAAAAATTTGGCGGTATGTAGCAGCATAACGGTCGAAAAGAGCTCTGGCCGCAAGAGCGACCGGGGCAAGTAGCGCAGCTCCGGAATGCTGATGAGATGTTCATCCACCAAGGTATACATCGCAGGAATCCAAAGCACGAGATAGCCCAACAGCAGCATAATGATGAAAGCTCCAAACAGCACTCCGTGCATTCGCAGACCGATCCGCCCTTTCCAGAGATAAAGGAACAGCAGCAAGAGTGACAGCGGCAAGAGAAAAATCGTCGTACGTTTGCTCATCAAGGCCAACAGGCAGACTGTCAGATACCCCAGGCCGCGGGTCCATGAAAAGCCATATTTATTCATTCTGACCAGCAGCCAGAACGCCAATGCTGCAAAAAACTCTGCCGGCTTATCATTATTAATAACGCCATTCATCGCGGAAAACTGTGGAACAAAGCTGATAAAAAGGGGAATGCCGAGACAAAGAAAGTACGATTCAGGGAAAAGATCCCGCGCAATCAAGGCGGCCATTACCACAACAAGGGCTCCACAGAGAATTGACGCTCCCCGTATAACGTAAATGTCGCTTTGTATGCTCTCCAAAGAATAGAATTCGAGCAGCCATGCCGCCACAAAATAATAGACATGGAACGAGGACAGAGGCGGCAGGAGTGTCCTGTCGGAAAATTGTTCCAGGGAGTATTTATCAGGGGACGTTCCCGGATATAACAAATACCGCCACGCGACTTCGATTCGTGCAGCCGTCCTTTGGCGTTCGTCCGGGGATGCTCCTCGCAGCTGCATCTGTTTCGCCTTAATCAGCATGAAATGATGCTTTTCGTCAGGAGCCCGATCAAAGGGAATCACAAGCCCATACATCGTTCCACGAATCAGAGTCACACACACAATAATGGCAAGGATGATCTGTCTCTCGGTTTTTTTCATATCCAGTCTTGCCCTCCTCCTGTATGGGAAAGGGAACTGACGCGCAGTTCCGGAAGAATTTCTTTGACAGCCTCTAACCCATAATGAATTCTGACAATTTTTTCAGGAGGAATCTTTTCAACCTCGCGTAAAAATTGCCCGACCCAGTCAGAGATGACAATCACGTGTGACATTCCTTTCTGCACTGGAAAACCCGATACCAATGAGAACAATTTTTTTGCCTTGTGTCTGATAGTGTTCTGCATAGCCTTTGGTTTTCATCTGGGATAAGGCCTTTTCTCCCGGCATATCCACTTTGAATTCAATCAGATAAAGAGTCTCAGCCAGTTCTATGACCATATCAATCCGGCCCTTGTTGGTGGGTTCTTCCACTCGAACAGAGGGCAGGGACGCAGCAAGCCAGGTAAATAAGACACTGGCGTAAAATCCTTCATAACGGGCAATATCGTTATTCGTATAGTGGTGGTAGGGAATGGCCGCGAACAGAGCGTGGATAGTGGTTTGCAACTGCTTCATGTCGCCATTGTTCAAGGCACGGAACAGACCTTTTCTGATCTTGAACCGACCGTCTGATGAGGCAAAAAGATCCAGCAGAGAATTGCTGAACGCTGTGGAAACTTCCAGATTGGGAAAACCAAGGGTGTATTCGGTCAAAATGCCTTCTTGCGTCACCTCTTTAATCGTCAGATAACCTGTCTGAAATAAGAGGGTAATGGGAGAAATATTGTCAATGTCAAAAGAGGACAGCAGCTCCTTGCCAGCCTTGATATTGGTCAGTTCAGGAAGAAAAAAATGTCGCTGTGCAAGTAACTTCACCAGAAATGATGGCGTGCCACTTTCAAACCAATAACTTTCAAACTGCTGATTCCCGCGTAAAAACAAGAGGATATCAAAAGGATTATAGACATGGTCACCCATGAAATAATATCCATTGTACCATTGCTTGATCTTCTCCATGTTCGCACCTTCCAGATGTTTGGCAAACACGGTCTCCAAATCGTTCTGGGTATAACCGCAAATCGTGGCAAACTCCGGGGCAAGGGAGATGTCCTCAATATTGTTGATGCCAGAAAAAACAGACACCCTGGAAAATTTGCTCACCCCGGTCAAAAAGGCAAAACGGATATATTCATCATTGCTTTTAATGCTGGAATAAAAATCTCGTAGCGTATCTTTTGCTTCATGACGCATATCCGGGGAATCAATATTGTCCAGAATAGGTTTATCGTATTCGTCAACAAGAATAACAACCCGAGAATCGTATTGTTCAGAGACTTCTTCAATTAACTGAGCAAAGCAAAGAGATGGTTCAGGACTTTCCACAGAAACGCCCAGACGTTTTGCATTTTTTCTTACTGCGCTCATCACGCTTCGCTGCAGGGATTCAGGGGTACGATAGTTCCCTTCTGCAAAACTAATACGGATAACCGGATACACCTTGGACCAGTCATAACTTTTTTCAGCAGCAAGACCTGCAAACAATTCTTGCCTGCCCTCAAACAGATTGTGCAGGGTATCCAGAAACAGACTTTTCCCAAAACGCCGTGGGCGGGACAAAAATACGTACTGGTAACGCTCAACAAGATCAACGGCAATGCCAGTTTTATCTACGTACGCATAATCATCCGTACGAATTTTTTGAAAGGTCTGAATACCAATAGGTAATTTTTTCATGGTGAAGTCTCTTTCAACATTAGACTACCTGCAAAAAGGAGACTTTTCAAGAAATTTTTTTCTTGAAGCGATTTTTCTTTCATGACAAAAAAATATTTCTGAATACTTTTACCCCGTCATCCCGGGAGCCCTCCACACCATGTCATCCTGAGGAGTCCACGACAAAGGATCTCCTGCATTGAGATTCTTCACTGCGCTCAGAATGACAAGTATAGTTCTAAGGAGAAGCAAAAAAGAATGAATTTATGAAGATTATCGAAGTAATGCCATATAGTTATCCGCAATATCATTTATGCTGGAAATTGTGATAAAATTCTGAAACATTTCATAATGTTTAACCATAAAGTCCATGCCCGCAGTGATCATAAGATAAGCAGGATGCCCAGCAATCATGGATGATGACCCCGCCGTATCTGGGAACGATATTTAATCCAACAATGGCATCCCTGCCTCTTTGACGGAGCTTTCTCTGTCGGTGATTCCTAACTCGAACAATTGGTCAATTAAAAAATTCATACGCATTCCTGGAGAACAATATTTTTTGATAATGTTCGATTCAATTGAACTTTCAAATATTCCCGATAATTCTTGTCTTGTCCGAAACCAAATTTCCACAAGTATACTCGATGTTTGAAGTGTTTGAGCTTTAACCTGAGAGGAAACACTTTCTGAGGATAAAAGAGTTTTCTATGAATTTCCTTGATTATATTTTTTTGTTAAATTTTTCACCGAGTTCCTTTCTATACTTGGAATTAAAGAGGTCACTTTGATAAAGGTCGTGATCTGCTCTCTCAGACGATCTTCGGAATCGCTTCAGCGTTCAGGAGATAACACGCGTTCAACATATTGAAAAACAGCAAGATCCGTCTCACCGATCTTTTATCGCCAAAAATCTTAAAATCTTTACAGCCCGCTTCTCCCAGGTATATGCCTGGACATCGTTGTAGGCCTGGACAGCCAGTCTTTCTGCCAATTCCTCTTCACGAAGCATATCCAGAACGCCTTGCGCCAAGTGCTGTGGATCATCCGGTTTAACAAGACAGGCATTGTCGTTATGCCGCAGGATCTCTCTCAGCGAAGGCAAGTCCGACGCCACAAGCGGTCTTTTCGCTGCCATATACTCAAAGAGTTTGAGAGGAGAAGTGTACTCCCGGGAAATCTTGTGTTCTGAACTGTTAGGCAGAACAAGGACGTCGGCAGCTCCAAGGTAGAACGGAACCTCAATATACGGCACATAGCCCGTCAGCACAACATGATCTAAGCTTTTATCATTCACAAACTGTTGCAGGCGCGACACATCTTCGGGCATTCCTCCAACTATGTAGACTGTACACGCTTCCGAAAGATATTCAGCGCTTTCAGCGAGCGTATAAACACCCTTCCATTCGAATAAATGCCCTAGATAGCAGATGATTTTTTTGTCAAGAGGAAGATCCAATTTCTGCCGTGCTTCGTGCTTTGAGGGAATGGCGGAGAAACGCTTTTCGTCAACCCCGTCAGGCGCTGTAAGAATATCCTCTTCAGCGACCCCAAAGAGCCTGTAATACTGTTTCAAGCAGTCAGTAATCACGACGATCCCGTCAAGACGCGGCATCATCCAGCGCATCAGGCGGTGAGCTACTACGGCAAAGACCCCTGTTCGTCCGCAACAGCCATGCAGTTCATGAGCTTCGAAAAAGATTTTTTTCCGGTGAAGCACTTTTGTCAGACAGAGCCAGAAAATCGTTTGCAGGTCTCGTGAATAGTAGACATCTTTCGGCGTAAATAACGACACGATCAGCGCTGCCAGAGAAAAAAAGAGGCCCTGAAAATAATATAAGCCCAGCATGATCGTTTGAGGAAGAATACGATCGCAGGGGATAAAATCCGGACTGAAAAGACGGCGGATCCGAAATCGCGTCTTGATATCATAATAGTCCCACACATTTTTGATATCCCTCATCGCGTCTGATTGAACGCGGAACGGAACAATGAGCTCGATTTCAGCCCCCTGGGACTGAAAGGCTTCGCACATTTTGAGGATTTGAAGGCCGTGCGCTTTTTCAGTGGGAATGCGGGCATTGACTATATAACATACAGTCGTGATGCGGCGTGCGTGTTCATTCATCTTGAAACGTGACTGCCAGAGAAAATTCGTCTAGAGCCGCTCCTCGATTGTCAGACGCATCGCGTTCAGGGTCACCGGCGTAAAAATAATATTTGACGTACAAGGTCTCTATCCCGGAAATTTCTTCAGTCAGGACCTCATGGTAATATATTTTTTGATAGCGCAAAGGTCTTTCATGTCGTACAGTCCACTCCTCTCCGTCTGAAGATGTCCACATCCGGAGCACATCCCCGGGCGCCCATTGCTTGTGAATATCGCTGAGGACGATTTTTCGGGCTTTGCGGGGAAAGGAGAACTTGTAGACCAGCGTTCCCTCTGCCTGATACGGGAATGCACCAAGATGACCGGGTCGTTCTGCCGTCCACAACGGCGATGTGCCTGAGATTTCCACGACATGACTTTTCCAGCTCGTTTCGTCGGAAAAGTCCGCATACCAGGAAAAATCCGCACGCGCTCGTTCTTGATCGGGCACAGCCCCGTCCCAGGCGCGCTGCGCTAATTTTGAGAGATAAGATGGACGATATGCTCCGGTCACGGCTTTAATCATGTTTTCACGCAGTGCTACGCCTGTTCCTGTTGCTGGAAATTTCGGTAATTCTGGATTCTTTTGAATAATCTGGAATAACGTTGCAGGAGGAATGATATCTTTCATGATGACAGTGAATGCAACATTCTGACGATAAAACAGAACTCCACATCCTGAAAAGATCACAACAAATATACATGGCGCAATCCATTTTCCGATTCGGCCCAAGGCCCGGTTCAGCCATTCATACCATGCCTTTGCGCCGAAAACCAGTAAGATAACGAGAGGCAGGATCACTTTAACAGCTTGGCGCAGAAAAAACATTTCTCTAAATCCCCCTCCGAGAAAGAACACAAGGAAGGATGAATACGCTGCAAAGACGAGTACCGGAGCAATCCGATTTTTTTTCAAAAGACGAAACAGGCCGAGTATAATACCTGACAGAAATACCGGAAACCATTGTTGTCCCAAAAACCAATGAACATATGCGCCCACGTTGAGCATGATATCCCGTTCTACTGACGCATTCTGTTCAGCAGGAAGAAAATATGCTTCGACTGCCAGTCCGATATAGTCGCCGGAGAGTTCCAATAATGAATAATCCAGAATCCACGACGAGACCCATTGTACCCCGATAAACAGCGCTGCTCCAAGCGTAATCCAGCGGAGCGGCAAATTTTTCCGATGTTCATACAATACTGCGACGCCAAGAACGGCCGTGAACAACAAACCATCAAACAATCGCGTCAGTACCATCAACGCGCATGTTATTCCGGCGAGTAGAAGGATAACGGGGCGCGTACGCGCGTATTCGATCAGCAACAAGGTCACGACCAACCAAAAGACGATTATGATTTCGGTCGAATTTTGGTTGAGTAAGACAGCATTTGTAGGATAGCCGATATAGAGAAGCGAGCCGATCAAGGCCCAGATTTCACTATCTAAGATTCGACGGAGCAGGAAAAAAAAGAGTACAGGAGTACAGAGCCACATGATCACGTTCAAAAGATGGGTCGCTAATAGCGTATGCCCGACAAGCGGGTAAGTCAGGGCAATCATAAGCGGGTAAAACACGGACGAAATGGCCCCCAGGGTGGGGGGTAATTGATGATTGAAATATAGGCCATCGGCCCGGTGGATGTAATCTCTCAGGTCTGTGCCGAAAATGCTTCGATATGAGAGTGACACGGAGACAGCCAAAGTGAATACAAGCACGGCAAATCCATAAGTCAGCGCTCGTTTTTTCCACTTTACATGAGATCTTTTCATAACGTTCGGCACTTTAATGTTTGAACAAAATAACCGCAGCTCCGCAGACAACTTCAAACATCAAGAGCATCTTTAACAGCCATCCTGAAGGATTCGATTTTTCTATGAAAGCAGCTAAACTACTGCTTAAAAATACTGTGTTTTGTCAAGACAAAAAGATTCGATCCTCATTGGAAAGGCAGCAGCACATCAAGCGCCACAGCCGCTCGATCAGGTTCAGATGCGGTCTGTAGCTGGGTTGAAAGACCAACGCCACCCGATCCTGGTGAGCCTCCAGAACATCATCCAACGGCTCAACTGTGTGCAAGGCCTCCGGATAGGCTCGAAATTCCTGATGACGTTTACGGGCATAGATCGTATACAGCCCCTCACCGGTCGGATATGGCAAGCTGCCCAGCCCCGCATGCCCCCTTATCAGCAATTGTAAAAATCGCTTATTCAGGGATAATCGCAATGCCGGCGTTTGCCTTATTCCCCCTATCTATGGGGGATTTACATGTTTTTTATCTCAAGCACCATATCATCACTGCTGCCTTACTTTTTATGTTTACCTCATGCTGCCGCTTGAGCGTAAGACGCAATTTCCCAGCGGCGCTGTATCCGGGGAGAACGGCTTTAATGCCATGCTCACTGACCAGAATGGAAACAATGCTCTGAAAGTATTTACTTCTTCACCGTTAAATTCTTCTTGACATCTTTTCCCATCCCCAAAAATTCTGATGAAAATGAAGTACTGTCTTCATTTCTGATACTGCGTCTCAAAAATATTAAGTGAATTGAATGGAGCTGACTTATTTTTTTCTTGGATAACAGCAATGTTAGTCATTGCGAATGTTGAAATTTTTGCAAGATTGCGCCTTGCTGTCGGCTCTTCATTCAATCGCTACATTTTTCATTTTATCCCTTTAGTCCTTGTCTGCCTTATTGTGCAAACAGGATATATCCTTCAGTTAAAGCCTTGTTCTCATGCTACACAATAAAACAATCGCCGTCGTTGTCCCAGCTTACAATGAAGAACGGCAAATCGCTCATGTCTTGGAGACCCTGCCTGATTTTGTCGATAAAATTATTGTGGTGAATGATCGCTCAATGGATACCACTGCCGACATAGTTCAACACTACCTTCATCAACAAGGGACACAAAAAACCGTCACAGTGAATCATACGCAACATACAGTTCGTCCCGGTAAATATAATCAGGCTGAAGTGGTAGCACATCAACAAGATCAGAAGGAAAAGTGCTATTTTACTCCAGCAGCCATTATCAATCAATCTCCTGAGAAAGATCGCATTATCTTGATCAATCATCTCGAGAATGCCGGAGTCGGAGCATCGATTGCGACAGGCTATAATTGGTGCAGGGATCATAAGATCGATTGTACAGCTGTCATGGCTGGCGACGGACAGATGGACCCTGCAGAACTGGAATCAATCTGCAAACCGATCGTTGAGGAAGGCGTTGATTATGTCAAAGGCAACCGTCTGATCCATCGCAGCGCCTGGTTCGTGATTCCGAAGATTCGATACTTCGGTAATTCTATCCTTTCGATTTTGACCAAAATTGCCTCTGGCTACTGGCATGTCTCAGATACGCAGACGGGTTATACCGCAATTTCTCTGAAAGGATTACAGGCTATCCGCCTCCATAAAATCTACAAAAATTATGGAATGCCGAACGACATGCTTGTAAAATTAAATATCGCATTTTGTATATTAAAAGAAGTCGAGATTAAGCCGGTTTATGGCGTTGGAGAAGCGTCAAAAATGAAAATTTTCAAAGTGATCCCCCGAATTTCCTGGCTGTTATTCACAAGCTTTTTTAAACGATTATGGGTAAAATACTTCTTTCGGGATTTTCATCCTCTCTTTCTTTTATACCATTTTGCATTTGTACTTCTAGGGATAAGTTTGCCGTATGCAATCAAAATCTTTAATCAAACTGTCTTCCTGCACCAATCAGTCAACAAAAAGTTCGTGTCCTTGAATTAGTGTCCTGGTTCCCCAAAGCCACTCACAAGGGCTTTGCAGGCTTTCTCCGTCCGCTCATGACAAGCCTTACTCCTCGGCTCGATGTCGTTGTTTTGGCCCCAAAAGAGAATGCTTCCGAGCCGGATTGTGATTACGGAGAATTTCCAGTGTATAAACATAAACAGTTTTTCTGTGGAAGCCCACAACTCGCATACGGTTCTGGCATGCTGCCGAACCTTCGGCGCAACAGGCTGCTCTATTTTGTTCTCCCGGTCTTTATATGCTATCAGTTTCTGGCAGTGCGAAAAGTACTTCGCCGGGAGAAGATTTCGATTGTTCATGCGCACTGGTTAATGCCGCAAGGATTTGTTGCGGCGCTGTACAAAAAAGTTGTCAATCCTGAAATACAAGTTCTGGTAACTTCTCATGGAAGTGATCTGAATTTACTCAATAGCTGGCCCCTCTCCTGTATCAAAAAATTTGTCCTGTCTGCTGCCGACTATGTGACAGTCGTCAGCGAGCCTCTTCAACAAAAAGCCCGGCAGTTAGGCTGTCGTAAGGAGATATCCGTGATTCCCGTCGGAATCGATCCGCAAACCTTTTGTCCCACCCCTGGCCCGGAAGTCTGGAAGACACCCCATACCAGACAATTACTCTTTGTTGGACGCCTGGTAGAGGTCAAAGGGATCATGACTCTGTTTCAAGCCATGCCTGCTATTCTTCAGCTGTATTCCCAGACGTCGTTAACCGTCATTGGAGATGGAAACCTGCGGGAGCAGCTCGAGAACTTTGCGCGTCAACATGGCATAAGCAAGCATATTCACTTTACGGGGACGTTGGCGAATGCTTCTCTTCCAGCCTATTACAGCCAGGCAGATCTTGTGATAATGCCTTCCCTTCATGAAGGTTCACCGGTGGTGCTGCCGGAAGCGTTGGCATGTGGCGCTCTGGTACTGGCTTCAGATATTCCCGCGTACAGACAGCACATTCACGATGGTCAGAACGGCTTTCTTTTCACGTGTGCCGATCCCAGCGATCTTGCGGAAAAAGTCATTTATATTTTAGACCATGATGCTGAAGTTCAATCGCTGAAACTCAGATCACGTCAATATATTGTTGAACACTTTGATTGGAACGTGATTGGACAAAAATATAGCACCCTCATCACGACCATGGTGCAGCAGCCTCATTCGGTTGGTTCAGCCTGATCAGAATCAGGAGCGTTTTTCTCTGTGTGGCATTTGTGGAATTCTTTCATGACAACAGGTTCTTTGCTCATCTCCTCATTTTTACAGGAGTTTACCATCGAGCAGTTGAGTGAGAGCGTAACGAGTAATCTTATATTGATATGATAGAACAGTTGGTTCAACATCCATGAAACTCTTAATGTTATGTCAGGAAGATCTGGGTCCCATCCAGAAATCTGGGGTTCTAAAAAAAATTTTCGGTCAGGCCCGAGCGTTCCAGGCCCACGGTTTCGAGGTCGCAATTCTGTATGTGTACCGGAAGCAACTCACCTTTAAAGCTTCACTGGAAGCTCCTGAGACAATTCTCTGCCCTGCACGCAATTTGTTCGAAATAAGCTACTGTTTTTTTCAGCAGGCGATGAGAATAGTCAAGCGTTTTCAGCCTGATGCACTGTATATTCGTTCAGCATTTGCAGAACCGAATTATCTCGGCTTTCTCAAAAAAAACCGGGCCTTGAAGGTGGCATGCTATTGTGAATTCACAACCTATCCCTACGATCAGGAATATCGTCACAAACCCCTTTATAAACGCTTGCTGTTATTAGTCGATAAGTACTATCGTCGTCGACTTCACAACTACATTCAGCATGCGTTTACGTATACTGATTACTCTTCAATTTTCGGGATTCCGGCCACCTGTATCGAAAATGGAATTAATGTACAGACAGTGTTGCTCAGAACGCCTCAAGAATATAAGCCGGAATCATGTACTCTTTTAGGAGTCGCTAATGTATCATTCTGGCATGGATATGATCGTATAATAGAAGGTCTAAAACATTATTACAGCTCTAAAGATCCCATAAAAAGAATCAATTTTGTTATTATAGGAGGAGGGGGAGAACTCCCTAAACTGAGAAAATTGGTTGAGACCTACGGATTACAGCAATACGTCCATTTTGCAGGGGAAAAACATGGTAATGAATTATATCAATACTACAATGAAGCTGATATAGGGATCGGTTCATTAGCAATGCATCGCTTAAAACTGGCACAAGGCGCCACCTTAAAAACAAGAGAGTATTGCGCTGCAGGGCTGCCATTTGTCTATGCCTATCACGATAATGATTTTCCTGATGACTTTCTCTATACTCTGAAAATCGAAGCTAATGATTCCCCTGTGGATATCTTCCAGCTTCTGGAATTTTATGAGCAGCTCTCAAGGCAGAATTACATCACGGCCATGCGTGAATACGCCACAACGCATTTAGATTGGTCTGTCAAACTGCAGCCGGTTGTTGACACAATGCAACGCCTTGCGGGCCAGGGCATCCGCTGAGGGAAGAGGCCGTCTTAGAGGCCATTCGCTCTCATCCGAATACGATACCATCCGCTGTTTTTTAGACGACGCTTGAGTGAGTCATCAATTATTGGTCTATAGAGTTGTTGTTGTTATAAAGCAATGAGACCGGAGAATTCCAAGTTGCTCAGAAAAAATATCGGACATGTTTCGATCAAAATGCTGTTCGGCATGAATCAGAATCTCTTGTCAACACAATACGGCGTGAAACTGTGCTTGCCTTGATGAATTGAAGCCCTGCCCCTATGATTGTTGCAATTTTCATATTAATATCTTTTGGGGGTAGGTATGGAGTTCTTTTGAAGGATCACTCAAACAAGCAACTCGGATATTTTTCTTTTCTACTGAGATCAATCATATGACTAACCTATCCCACAGCCAATAGTTTTTTACCAAAAAACCATAAATACAATAGACCACAACTTCAATATATTCTTTAGTGTGTGTATAATTTCGGAATAGCATTTACAATACTAATGACTTCTCTAAAATCCAAACCTAAAGTATCCATATACCATTGAATATTTTGGTACCTTGGTCTGTTTTCATCCTTAACCAGTTCCAAAGCTCTTTCTCTCGTTATCTGACCTTCCCGTATCTGATTACTTCTAAAAGTATCATGCTCTGTAAAGCCAGCAACTGTATAATAGACATAATTATAAAAAGCTGCCGTCCCATCCCCGATACGCCACGTTGCATGAGTATCCATAGCAGTTTCCCAGTTGTAACCGTTAATTAAAGTATCATTTATAATTTCTTCATCCCATCTCCAATAGTCAAAAATATGGAAATAATCTTTCTTTTTTCTGAAGCTTCTATAGTATTCGCCTGAAAGAGTATCCCAGATCGAGCTATTAAAGTAACCAGGACTTTCACACATCGCCCCAAACCTTTTATAGTGATAACGTAACTGCTTCATAATACCATGGCTATAGACTTTCTCTTCCTCAAAATCAGGCGGAATCCCCAGAAAACCGGCTTTGAAATGTGTAACTTCCAAGGGGTTCACACCCCACAAATTAAGGTCTATTCCTGTCTGCTTCTTTATGCTTTCCACATACCTGAAAAAATGTTTATCCCCCGCTGTAAGCATCGCCATCATTCCTAAATGTGGCGATTTAAGCCATGCTTTCAGATTCATTTTGATATTTTTTCTTTTTTGCGAAATATCTGCGGCAACAATAATATTTTCTACACCTAACTCAGCACACATTCGACTAATATTTCTTCTTCCCAGATCCGTAACCATGCCCCAATCATACGTATAAGGTTACAGGTTTCATCTTAAGTTCATTTACAATCAAGTGCAAAGCATAAGAACTATCCCTTCCCCCCGAAAAAGGAACTATACAATCCAATTCATCATTCTTTCGTCTATAAGATTCTACTATTGAAAACAAATCTTCTTTAGATTTGGGGCTGTTCCTCGTTTTATAGTTATGGCAATAGTTACAAACGCCATCGCTATCAAACTTTATAAAAGGCATAGTTTCAGGAAGTATACATTTGGAACACCTTTTTATATTGTGCCCATCAAACTCTAATATTCGTTCTTCCTGCTTATTATAGCTGAATTCAGGAATGAGGTTTTCTTTTCTAAAAGAGTCATCTCTAATGTAAAAATCTTTCTCTGTTTTAGGAATATTTATAATACATTGATCTTTTTTTATCTGTCTTATATCGACACACCGAATTTCACTTAATGCATACCTCTCCGATGCAAAGTATATATCTTCATCTATTCGTCCTACATATAAACTACCATTATTAGAAAATAAGATAATTTTACCTTTTTGAGGGATAACTAAAGCACAAGATACGATACCTTTACATAAAGACAATACTCTTTCAGAGACATCTTCAAGTTTACCATTATTATTGAAATGCTCTTTTGCGATAGCAACAATCGCCTCAGAATCTATCCTCAAACGTCTCTCCAGTGTAAGGTCATCCCATATATCTTTTTCATTAACGATAATCCCGTTATGTACTGCACAGATATGATCCCTAACGACCGGTTGATTATCAGTAAGGCCATTCGTAATAAGCCTACTGTGCCCCAAAACCACATTCGAATTGTATGGTTTTATTTTATTGAGCAGCTTTTCAATACTATAGTCTGCTCTCGCTATATTATACAGCGAAGAATCGTAATATATCAATCCACTGGAATCAGCACCTCTTTGTTTTGAATGTACAACTAATTTACAAAGATTCTCCTTATTGATGCATTTACCAGATACCTGTCCAAAAATACCACACATTTACTCACCCTCTACTATCTTATCGACAACCCTTGCATACAAGGAAATCAGCTTTTCTTCCTGAGCGTTCCAACTTAAATCATACAACAAGGAGGTATCTATCTGGGGAAGAACATCCATGTTTTCAATTTTTTTAACCATATCGTATATATTATCAGGTTTATTTGGGGTACACATCCCCAAGTGATATGTAGAAACAATCTCTGTTATATCAGGAAAATCTGAAGCCAACACTGGTACCCCTGCAAAAGCATACTCAAATAATTTATTCGGCAAACAATAATAATAACTCAGAGAAACATTTTGGATCAAACATAGTCCAATATCTGCTCCTTGCACAACAGATATGACTTCCTCATGAGGCACTGCATCATGTACATAAATATTTTCATACTCTTCGCTTATTTTTTTTAACTGATCTCTCATCTTTCCATAGCCTAAAAAGACCAAACTTGATTTTATATCATTTTTTTTAAAAACTTCGATCAAATATTCTATCCCTCTACCAACCGTAAATCCACCAACATATAAAAAAATTTTTGAATCTTTTGAAATATTGAAACAATCTCTTAAATATTTTTTATCATAAACATCATTATATTCTTTTAATACAGGAGAATTTAAAATAATTGTAGAAGATTTCTCTCCTATATTTTTCTGGTACCATTTTTCAATCGACGGGCTTACAGTGATTAACTCATCAACAAACCTCCATGATAATTTCTCAATAACTAAAAAAAACTTACCAAGCATACCCTGCATTCCATTCCTATTGGATTCTAATTCATGCGCATCATATATCAATTTAGTACCTGTAAAAATTTTAACCAAAACACCCACAGGCAAAACAATTATATCATTACAGTGTAAAATATCAGCTTTTATATGTATTGACTTGAAAAACATTTTCCAAACAATCTCAACACCAAACATCAAACACCTAATAATTTTAGGCAAGTCTTTAAGATAAATAGATTTAATCTTCAAAGTAAATATATCTAAATTATTTCTTTCATTTCCTTTAGATCTTATTTCGCTCGAATGTACTCCAATACCTGATACTTTATACCTCAAATTGGAGTTAGCCAAAGAATTCATCTCTTTTAGGATTCTAGAATCTGAATTAATATCAGTATCACTCAAATGTAAAATTTTAAACACTTTTATTTCTCCTTAAAAACACTTGATAAATTATGATTCTAAGAATCGTCGACAACACTTTCTTCACCACAACATAACAGATTCCCAGCTTTATGTTTTGATCGTGTGTTCTCTTCTATCACACTCCTTAGACGCGGAGTTAAACAGACAAGACGCGACTTCTCTTCCCACAGAAAATCAGGCGGCCAATATGGAATCGTACAGTCGTATTACTTCTTCATCACACAGCTCAGAATTATGCCATAACAAACAGAAACCCCCTTTGTATTTCCGAACTTCTTCTTTTAGTTTAACAGAATATTTGTACGCCTCCTCATATGACAGCCCCATATATATATCACTGAGGAGAGAGCATTCCATCATAATCAAGGGAACTTCAAACAAACCAAGAAGAACTCGTGCCTCAAGATCAAAAACAGGAAATGGATAACATACCCCGCATCGAAATCCAGCATGATCGGCATAAGAAAGACTGGAGTCGTAGTTCAACCCAGCTTGCTGATATCCACGCCATGTCAGTGGCCCTTTCCACCGCAAATAATGCTGGCGCCCTCCTCGGATATCGTCTTGAATACCAAGTTCTTCAAGTCTTTGCCTTAAATGATTAACCTCTGATATTATTTTCGATGGATTATTATATGTAAAATAACTACCATGATACCCTATAGTATGTCCTCTGGAGTTTATCAACTTCATGAGCTCCGTAAGTTCCGGCCAGTCTATATTGTAGATTCCCTCAGAGTTATAATCTTCACTAGCAAGAAAGAAAAAATCATTACTAACCCCTCTCTTTTCACCCAAATCCATCATTAAATTAAACGTATAATAGGGATCTTTATCAAAATTTCCTTTTTGCACACAAAACCAATCACGCCCTCTGTCAAAACCAAGTGACAAATTTCTTCTTACAAGCAGGTCACCACATATATTTCTGAATATTTTGCTGCAAGGAATAAAACGATACTTAAACGGTCGATCCACATCATGCGTAAGTTTCATCCGAAACTGTCTTTTTTTTCTCTCTAATCTTGGCGCCAGAGGCAATAAACAGCTCCAGAGAATCTCCACCATTTCATTGACTACAGGACGGTGAAGATAGCCGTTTTGAAAAGCATGAGATGCTGAGGCAGGGAAACGATCATATGCATCCCGGTCAGGCTTGACCATTTCTTCATAGCGGGTAAGCATAAAAAATGCTGAACCGAAAATATCAAGGGGAATAACTATCTCTTTCTCACTCTTGTTTTCCACTGCGGCAGCATATTGTTCACTAAATTCCAAATCACCATAAAGCAAAGGAACAAGGTCATCTATTAAGGAACAATCTATTTGTTCTCGATTAATATCCCAAAACGATAGAGGTTCAGATGGGAGAGACTTCTCTGTTAACCAATCTTCCAAAGCAACCTGAAAAAGACAGTCAGGAAGAATCAATGACTTTCCATTTGTCCCTTGAATAGTCCAAAAAGGTTCCTCGTAAAAGGTAAGATTATATTCCAATCCCAAAAACTCATGGAAGAGAACATGACAAATATATTTGCGTTCGGGCTGGTAATTGGCAGAGCAGGTAATGGTTAGCATAGAGTTCTATTGCATCTTGGGTTACGCTTTATCATAAGAGAATCTTGAATAATCAGTCTGTTATTTCATTATATCTTTAATGAAATATGCTGTTTTCAGGAGCTTTGAATTTGTTTTTGATATTTGAAAATATGGTTTTTGAATTGCTCCAAAACTTCTGAAATATTTCTCAATGCTTTCTATCATACTGCCCTCAAAATCAAAGGATTTGTTATTTTTAAGGGCATATTTTATCCCTTCAAACTGAACGATATCCATACCTCCCAAACTTTTAAAATCAGGGTCTATTCCTCCCATAAGATAATATACCGTGTTATCATCGCTGACTAAAAAACTCGCAGCAATAATATCCTCACCCAATTTTGCAAAATAGATCCTTACCGCATTTTTTTGCTTACAAGCTTTATATAATTTTTTTATAAAATCAAGGCTATATGGAACCTTTCTTTGTTGTCTTTCAAAGGTCATCACATTCAATTCGTAAAACTTCTCAATATCATCACTTTCAACAACTTCTACTCCATTTTCGTGCGCTCTTCTTCTTCTTCTTCTTATATCTGTTTCAAAATTTTTCTCTAAATCTTCAATTGCTATATTCTCTATAACGTACGTATAACGAACTGTTTGCTGGAACCCTGACCAAAAAAAAGGGAGCCAGTTTGTTACTCTTCTATCAAAATTCTGTACAAAAATATCAAATGAAGGCAAGCCACTAATAAGCTCTGTCATGACAGTTTTTTCCCAGGACAAGCGTTTATAATATTTCTGTCCTTTGGGATATTTTATGTAAACGCCCATTGTTTGTGTAATGTTAGGCATAAGGATTGCTAAAAATCCCTTTGTCCTTGTAAGATAATATGGCAATGAACCAACAACAATTCCTCCTTTTTCTACTATCACAACGTCCCAGTTCTCGTCTCCGCAGACAGCATCCAGCCACCAGTCTTTAGAAAAAAGCGGGATGGGGGGTTCTTTTTGGCAAAATTGGCGGTATTTTTGTTTATTGGTCATGGGAAAAACGGTTTTGGGTTTTAGGTGTTATGAAAAAATCGTATACATTCCTTACGACGATGCCGTTCAGCGCCTTCTGCAATGTTTGATGCAATGGAAACAGCCGCACGAGTCATTTGATCCTTAACCATAATCCCGAAATTCACGAAGTACTTCATACATTGTGACAGCTATTTTGCAGGCCCTTTTCCAAACCTCAAGATTCCCAAACGATTCATATCCCACAAATTCACCCCCGCCTCAAATCAAAACAAAGCAGGAAACTGAAGTAGCCCCCTCAAGCACCCCACCCACCTAAAACCTAAAACCTAAAAACCCCCTTCTTCCCACACAAACTCAGTCACATTCTTTTCCTGACTGGAAAACCCAATACCAATGAGAACAATCTTTTTGCCTTTTGCCTGATATTTTTCTGCATAACCCTTGGCCTTTATCTGTTCAAGGGCTGCTTCACCTGGCATATCTACTTTGAATTCAATCAGATAGATGGTTCCACCTGCCTCTACCCTCATATCAATCCGGCCTTTGTTGGTACAGTCTTCCACAGCAAGAAAAGGCTGGCAGGAAGTAAGCCAGGCAAATATCACGCTGGCATAAAAGCCTTCGTAGCCGGCAAGATCATTGTTGGAATAGTTATGGTAGGGAATGGCCGCAAACAGAGCATGGATGGCTGTTTTGAATTGCTCCATATCGCCTGTATCCAAGGCATGAGCCAGATTTTTTCTCACCTCAAATCTGCCTTCTGATGATGCAAAAATATCCAGCAAAGAGGTTGTAAAGGCCCTGGAAACTTCCAAATTGGGAAAGCCCAAGGTGTACTCGGTCATATCCCCTTCTTGCGACACGTCTTTAATTGTCAGATAACCGGACTGAAACAACAGTGTGATGGGAGAGATATTGTCAATATCAAAGGAGGAGAGCAACTCGTCACCAGCCTTTAAGCTGGATAATTGTGGCAGGAAAAAATGTTTCTGCCCAAGCAACTTGATAAGAAAAGACGGTGTACCTGTCTCAAACCAATAATTCTTGAAAATTTTTCCTTTGGAGATAAACAGCAGAATATCAAAGGGGTTATAAACATGTTCGCCCATAAAATGATAACCATTATACCACTTCTTGACCTTCTCCATATTTGCATCTTCAAGGTGCTTTGCAAACACGGTTTCAAGATCATGCTGAGTGTACCCGCAAATACCTCCATACGGTTCTTCGAGACTAATATCCACAATAATATTATTAATACCAGAAAAAACAGATACTTTAGAAAATTTGGTTACTCCAGTCAAAAAGGCAAAACGAATATATTCATCATTGCTTTTAATGCTGGAATAAAAATCTCGCAGAGTATCTTTTGCTTCCCGACGCATTTCCGGGGAATCAATATTGTCCAGAATAGGTTTGTCGTATTCGAAGTTGGGCGAAACGAAGGGATGGTTCCGGGCTTTCTCCGGAAATACCCAAGCGTTTTTCGTTTTTCTGTACTGCATTCATGATGCTTCGATACAAAGACTCCTGTTTACGAAAACTGCCCTCAGAAAAAGAAATACGGACAACGGGATATGTCTTTGACCAATCATGAGTTTTTTCAGCAAGAAGACTTTCAAACAATTCCTTCTTGCCCTCAAACAAATTATGCAAGGTGTCCAGAAACAAACTTTTACCAAAACGCCTGGGCCGAGACAAAAAGGCATATTTGTAGCGGTTAATAAGATCCACAGCCATGCCTGTTTTATCCACATAGGCATAGTTGTTCTGCCTG
>PDWJ01000555.1_pt1 | contig 54860 bp, 45 predicted proteins | sample 1430881 | NCBI WGS metagenome assembly PDWJ01 (sample SAMN01162460, study PRJNA174530) | Oral metagenome, whole genome shotgun sequencing project. | biome: Marine environment; feature: Marine mammal; material: Swab sample of the gingival sulcus; isolation source: swab sample of gingival sulcus...
GATAAACTGTAATCCTTTTGTGTACGTTTAACATACTCTTGTTTAATCTCTTTCATAATGTTACTTTTTTAGTGTAACGCTATGTTAGGACGAGACATACAAATAAAAAAAAGAGACTGTTTTACCTTTTTAGACAGCCTCTTTTAACACTAAAAAATTTTATTCGTTAACGACACTCTATATCTAAATGCTGTTCATCCCAACAATGCCACTCTGTGTCATTAAAATGAGTTTCATCTCTAACACGTCCATTTCCAGCTGAATAATTCCATTCTATTTCAGTGAGTTTATTCACATCCTGTAAATAAATGGTGTAATAACGATCCATATCAACGCCTATTATGTTCCCATGTTCTATGTAAGAAGCCTCTGTGGTAAGCACCTCTTCTGCTTTAGTATAACGAATACTTTGTTTACCATTTGTAACATCATTTAAGTAATTAATTGTCAAGAAATGAACTGGATTAACAGGTGATTGATATATTATCCATTCAATTTGTTCGTAAGCACTGTCCATTACCCCTTCATACCAAAGGAAATCAGAATATTCCCCTTCTTTACTCAGATACATCTTCCATTCAACATCAGTATCTATCACTTTACCATGTAGATTTGCTTGATATTTTTTATTACCAACTGTAACTTCATAAGACCAAACCCACTCTAAATTTCCAAGGTATTCAGATTCATGGTTAAATGATTCTGAAAATGCAGCAACTGGAATAGCTAAATTTCCTGTCAATACAACATTCCAAAAAAGAACATTAAGTCCGGCATATCCAAAATTAGCAGCTTCTTTTTCTCCTGTTGTGTCATTCTCTGAGAAACTATAGTCCATCACAAAAGATGCCTTAGGAGGCAAATTTGGTGCATCAGGAATTTTTTCTGCCGAATCTTTATGGCATGACGTATTTAACAATAAAGCTGTTGTAAGTATAAATATACTTAGTAGTTTAATTGATTTCATAATTGTATTTTCTTTAATTAATTGTATTTCCACAAATATAACATTATTTTTTATTTTTTACACGAATTAAGAGTTAAAAATAGCAAGGGTACAACTTTAGAAAAATTAAATGGTTTTTAAATCAACATAAACCCATACCCATAAATACTTGCTGTTTTTTTATTTTATACTCCCAATAATTACAAAATAAAAAACAAAAATGTAAGCAAAATGTGTTTTTTTGTACCTTTGCCAAGCAAAACCTGATTGATTAGATGTGAAAACACTTTATAAATTTCTTATAAAATCATACATAGGCCCATTAGTTGGTACTTTTTTTATTGCACTTTTCGTGTTACTCATGCATTTTTTGTGGATGTATGTGGATGATTTGGTGGGCAAAGGATTGGAATGGTATATTATTGCTGAATTGATGTTTTATGCTTCGGCAACATTTGTGCCTATGGCTTTGCCACTTTCCATTCTGCTTTCATCGTTAATGATGTTTGGTAATTTGGGTGAACGATACGAACTGGTTGCTATGAAAGCATCAGGTATTTCTCTGAAAAACGTAATGAAACCATTGATTGTGTTGAGCTTTGGGATTAGCCTGTTGGCATTTGTATTTTCCAATAATGTGTTACCGGTAGCCAATCTCAAATCTAGGTCATTGTTATATGATGTTCAAAAACACAAATTATCGTTTAATATTCCTGAAAACACATACTATAATGGCATTGACGGATACGTGATACGTGTTGATAAGAAAGGTGAAGATGGTAGCTCTCTGAAAGGCATTATGATTTATAATCACACTAAAAGTTCGGGAAATCATAATGTGATTATTGCTGATTCAGGTACAATGAGCTTGAGCAGAAATGAGCAAAGTTTATTTTTTCACTTGTATAATGGATATAGTTTTGATGAATCAAAAGACCGTAAAAACTTTAAAAAGGATCCTTTAAAACGTACTTATTTCGATGAACAGGTTATTCGTTTTACTTTGTCAGGATTTGATTTGCAAAGAACGGATGAAAATCTGTTTAAGAACAATTACCATATGCTGAATATTAGCCAATTGGAACGTTCAAGAGATTCTATTTACAAAAAAATGATTGATATCAAATCTTCTTTTGCTTCGCGACTGTTTACCGAATCACTTTTTCACTATGTTAAACACGATTCTACTTCATTTTATCAACTGGCTAATGAACCTGAAACTGAGGGTATTTTTTATGACAATATTTTACAAACATTTCCTAAAAAGAAAGATAAAGCCAAAATATTGCGTGAGGCATTGAATATGGCAAGAAGGAGTAAACAAAAAATAGAATATTGTCCGGATAAACGAATGGCAAAGTTAATTATAAAACATGATGTAGCATGGCACAGAAAATTTACCTTATCGTTTGCCTGTATTGTGTTGTTTTTTATTGGTGCACCATTAGGAGCTATTATTCGCAAGGGAGGGTTGGGCATGCCACTTGTTATTTCTGTTTTGATGTTTATTCTTTACCGGATTATTAGTTTGTCAGCCGAAAAATATGCTCTTGCCGGCGAATTAACACCTTTTACAGGTATGTGGTTTGCGTCATTTGTATTTCTGCCTTTTGGTATATTTCTTACTGCCAAAGCAACAACTGATTCTCCTATTTTAGATTTGGAAATATGGAAAAGAAAGATCAAAAAGTTATTTTCAAAATCTAAATAATAAACAATATAAGTTCAAAAAAACACAGGGTTCAAGTATAAAATGCTTGAACCCTGTGTTTTTTTGAACTTATACACTTTTAAGGATAATGTTGTTTAAAACCTGTAAGGTCTTCTTTTATCTTTTTTTACAATTTTTAAATCTTTTTTGTTGCAAATACTAATTAACGAGATGCTTCACTTCTACTTTTAATAAAAGAATAAGCTTCGTTATAATACTTCTTAGCGTCTTTTGCATATTTAGAATTCGGATATAATGCAATTAATTTATCGTATGCTTCAATGGCGCTTTGATAGCGTTCCATTTGCTTTTTACGGATACTATTTTTAGCATATAAATAGCGACTTTTTAAGATATAAAATAAGCTTTCTTCTTTATATTTAGAGCCTGGAAAGTCCTCCAGTAAAGTTTCAAATGTGACTACAGCAGCCTCATAATCTTCCATTTTATGATAAAGTTTCCCTTTCTCATAAGCTTTTTGCTCTAATTTAGCTCTTAGATTGTCAATTAATTCATTGGCTTTTTCAACCCTGCTGCTTTCGGGAAAACGATTGATGAAAGCTTGAAGTTCTTGAATAGCGTCTTTGGTATTACTTTGGTCTAAAGTATAAATTGGGGATTCCTTGTATTTGCAATATGCTGACAAAAACCAAGATTCTTCTGCTAATTTGCTGTTAGGGAAACTTTTAGCAAATCGTTTAAAATAATAACTGGCTAAAAGGTAATCCTCTTGATGGTAATAACAATAAGCATAATAATAAAATAATTTTTCAGATTTATCTTGTGCGCGATAAACCGGAATAATTTGGTCAAAAAGCTGTAAAGCACGGTAATAATCCCCTTCTTCGTAAAACTCTATGGCTTTTTCATATTTTTTCTCATGATCACTACTTTTAAGTAGCTTTTGGTATTCACTACAACTGGATAATATCCCGACTAAAAGTAATAATAAAATGAATTGTTTCTTTATCATGATGCAAAAATAAGATATATTAAACAAAAAATAACATTTTTATATTATGTATTAAAAAGATTTTTGTTAATATTTAATAAGTGTTAATTTTTTAGAGTTGTGAGGGGTGTTTTATTAACGCTGATTTACAGTGAATTATATTTTTTATCTGGTGTAAATTCGGACTGTTAATACTTCAAGGAAAGTTTGTACAAATTTTTAAAATACAGAGGGATAAAAAAAGAAAGCTGTTCATTTTTGAACAGCTTTCCTTTAATACTAAAATAAAACGATGATTATTTTATAATTACTTTGTGGTTTTTCTCCACACCGTCAATGCTTACTTTTACTAAATATAAACCACTTTCAAAATCTTCAGCAGGAATATTAATGTTGTTATCTCCTACATTTCCATTTATTTTGGCTTTACGATATACAGCTTTTCCAGAAGCATCAAAAACAGCAACATCTATCTCAGCATGTTTTTCCATCATTACAGATACAGAAAATGCCCCTAAAGTAGGATTTGGATAAATATTAATTTCATTTGATAAATCAATATCATTTGCTGCTATGTCTTTAGCTGTGAATTGTCTTTCTTTTTTGCTGCCATAATTAACATTCATAAGTTTAAGAATTTCATCGCCACTTGTAGTGTAAAGTTTTACCATACCTTGACCATCACTAAATCCATTATTTCCTGAATCATAAATTGCAAAAGAATAGCAATCATTTGCAGGTAAATCAATTAATGTATTAGGTTCAACAAAAGTATTGGCTTGTTCATAAGGACCTCCTGAGAAAAGTACTTCACCAGCACTGTTTTTTATTTCCCAACTAATTTCTTGTGGAGCATTATCTGTTCTTAACATTAACTTTAGGTTTTTAGAATATTCTTCTGTATTTGCAAAAGTTTGTGTCTTTGAATTATTATTTAAATACTCATCAGTTTGGTTATTTGGATTAACAATCTCTGCTTCAAAAGTATTTTCTTCTAATACGTCAAACTCAATTTCGGGTAATTCAACATCCGCTTTTTCTCCGGGTAATATTGTTCCTGTCCAGTTATACGTTTGAGTAGCTCCATTATTTGTTTTATAATTCACATCAAATGAAGTAATGGTTTGAAGTCCAAAGTTTGTGGCTTTAATTATTGGATTAATTTTTCCAAAACAGTTTTTGTCTGCTAAATTTTCGATGCTTGATACAGACATGTCAATCTGATTATTTCCGGTAATTTCTGTTAATTTAATTTTTTTACCTTGGTGAATTTCTTTAGAGCTATTGTCTTGAATAAACATTACTAACTCACAGTTCTCAACATTCCATCCGGTTTCTGGTGTTATTGAAAAGCTAAATGATTGTTCATTAGTAGAAGAAAAGTCTAATTCCGTTCCATATTGATTTGGATACATTGCTCGCTCTACAAAATCCAAGTGATTTAATCCTCCCCAGTTTTCAGGAATATCTGATTCTGTAAGTACAACATGTAATTTTAAATTTGATGCATTACTTTCAGCTACTTTTCTACAAGTTACTTCAATATTAAATACTTCCATACCGGAATTTGAACCCACCATATCAATCTCAAAAGAAGTTGGGACATTAATTCTTGCATTATATTTAGGTAAAAATGAACCATACATACTTTGACTTGGGTTTCCTCCTTCAATTTTGCTTAAACCATCAAAAATAGTAGTTGGGAAACCTGTTACCCCATAATATGATAATCTACTGTTACCATAATTGTTTTCATAATTATCTCCATTATGATATTCCACAATACCTACATTGTGTCCATTTTCTATCATATCGTCAGCACCCATTGCAGCTCCCGGACAATATCCGCACCATGTTCCGGTACCCATCTCCATAATTACGATTTCTCTATCTACTTGTTGGCCAAATGTTGTTCCAAAAAAAGCAACAACTGCCAAAACCATAAGTTTTAATTTCATATTTTTTATATTTTAAGTGTTATTTTATTTCTTAAATTCTTTTTTAATTTTATCTACATAATCCAATTTTTCCCAAGCAAAGAAAGTTACTTTTTTCTTTTTCCCTTTTTGGTCATCCAAACCATCATAAACAGTAACTTCTTCCTCATAAGGATTTCTGCCCATGTGGCCATGTGCTGCTGTGGTTTCAAAAATCGGATTTTTTAATCCAAATCTTTCTACAATTGCTTTTGGTTTTAAATCAAATAATTGATTTACCTTTTGGGCAATCTCTTCATCTGAAAAATTAACATGAGATTTGCCATAAGTGTTGATATAAAGATTTAACGGTTCAGCAATTCCAATGGCATAAGCTACTTGTACTAAGACCTCGTCAGTAATACCCGCAGCCACCAAATTTTTAGCAATATGACGAGCTGCATAAGCTGCAGAGCGGTCAACTTTAGAAGAATCTTTACCGGAAAAAGCACCTCCACCGTGAGCTCCTTTTCCACCATAAGTATCTACAATAATTTTTCTTCCGGTTAATCCTGTATCGCCATGAGGCCCGCCAATTACAAATTTTCCGGTAGGATTGACATGTAAAATGTAATCATTGCCAAATAACTGACGAAGATTTTCCGGTAATCGTGCTATCACTCTTGGAAGTAGGATCTTTTTCACATCTTCTTTGATAACATTTAACATCTCCTCATCTGTCTTTCCCTCCATTTCATCATGTTGGGTAGAAACCACAACTGTATGAATACGCAATGGTTCATCTTTTTCACCATAAGCCACCGTTACTTGTGATTTTGCATCAGGGCGAAGATAAGTCATTTCTTTACCTTCTTTACGAATTAAAGAAATTTCTTGCATAATCATGTGCGAAAGCACAATGGGTAATGGCATATAGTCTTCGGTTTCGTTACAAGCATAACCAAACATTAAGCCTTGATCTCCAGCGCCTTGTTCTCCGCTTTCTCTTTCTACGCCTTGAAAAATATCTGAAGATTGTTCGTGAATAGAAGAAACAATTCCACATGAATTCGCTTCAAACATATATTCCGGATTGTTATATCCTATTCTTTTAATCGTGTTACGTGCTACTTTTTGAACATCTACATAAGCATTTGTTCTTACCTCACCACTTAATACCACCAATCCCGTAGTAACTAAAGTTTCTATAGCTACCTTTGAGTTCTTATCATGTTTTAATATTTCATCTAAAATAGCATCAGATATTTGATCTGCAACTTTATCAGGATGTCCTTCAGAAACAGATTCTGATGTAAATAAATATTTCATATAATTTGTTTGTTTTTTATTTGAATTACAATAGCTATTAAACTTTTTCTATAGCTTCAATTTTTGTGTTGATTTTGTCCAAAATTTCATTTGATTGGTTAACAAAATCATTTTTCATTTGTTTGATATACATACGGGTTTCTTTACCGTTTGCTTCTTTATTTCTGTCATTTAATTTTTGAAGCGCCTCTTCTTCAAGATCTAATAATTCGTCAATTAAATCATCAATTTCAGATAAATCTTTATCAGGATGTTCTTCCATAATGAAATAACAATTAGAGGCGATTTCAAAAGTAATGTTTTTGATGTCTTTTTTGGTTTCTTTAATACTTGCCATATTTATATTTAGAATTATGGGAACTTTTCTAAAAATTCTAATTCTTACATTTCATAAAATAGATAAGCTTGTATGAATTTTTATAAATTGTGCTTTTGAAATTTAAAAACAACAATTATTGAATTGTTAGACAGTTCGTTATGTTTTATAAAAAGTTCTTTAAAAACAAATATACAATATTTTTTCAATATCTTGTTTTTTTTCTTCATTAAAGCTCTTTTTTTAGATTTGTTTTTTGCTTTAATAAGTAGATGAAATCGAGTTTTAATGATATGTTTATCAGTGAAATATGTTTTTATTGCGTATGAAAAAATGTGTTTCATGTTCAAATATACATTGCAAAAAATAAGTGAAATCCTGTAGTGAGAGATATGTAAAAATATTGACATTAATAAATTGAAAAAATCAACATATAATCATTCATGTTTTAATAAAATGATGTGTTAATTTATAATCAAATAAGATTTAATAATTGAAGACTTCAAAAATAAAAGAATGAATAGATGAAAAGAATGTGTTTGTCTCAAGAATGATAAATTTAACAGATTAAAAAAGTGAACATTTGATAAAACTTTGTATATTTGGAAATAAATTATTTAAAACCATTCTGTATTGTAAATAAAATAAGTATTTGTTATGACTTCTTACTATCATTCAAAATATTCTAGAAATTCGTTCAAGAAAAAAAGAAAGAAGAAAAGGTTTTTAATATATTTTTCTCTTCTTTTCATTCTTTTTGCAGCTGCTGCTATTTACATGGCTTATAGTGTGGTATTAAAGCCAAATGTATGGACAAAAGACAAAGAAGATATTAGTTTATACATTAAAAATGGAAGTGATTTTGATGATGTTAAGCAAGCACTATATAGTAAAGGTCTTATTGTAAATAGAACGTATTTCGAATGGTTAGCTAAATATAAAAAATTGGAAGAAAGCATTCGTCCCGGACATTATATTATTCAATCAAACATGAATAATAATGAACTGATTAATTTGTTGAAAAGAGGATTGCAAACACCTGTAAATGTAACTTTTAATAATATCAGAACATTACCTGATTTATCACAAACCATTGCTAAACAACTTTCTTTTGATTCTTTAGCATTGCAAACCTTATTGGAAAACAAACAGTTTCTTAATAAATACAAGCTAACTCCTGAAAGTGTAAAGTCTATTTTTATTCCTAATACGTATGAGTTTTATTGGACAGCTTCTCCGGAAACTTTTTTTACCAAAATGCAAGCAGAATATAAACGCTTTTGGAACAAAGATAGATTAAGTAAGGCTGAAAAAATGGGATTAACACCTTTTGAAGTGATTACATTAGCCTCAATTGTTGAGCAAGAAACCAATAAAAATGACGAAAAAAGAAGGGTAGCCGGAGTATATGTGAATCGGTTGAATAAAAAATGGCTTTTACAAGCAGATCCGACATTAAAATATGCTTTGGGAGATTTTTCTATCAAAAGAGTGTTAAATGTACATAAGGAAATTGATTCTCCTTATAATACTTATAAAAACTTGGGATTACCGCCTGCTCCTATATGTTTGCCTTCTATATCATCTATTGATGCGGTGCTAAGTTATGAGAATCATGATTATATGTTTTTCTGTGCAAAACCTGATTTCTCAGGATATCATGTGTTTGCAAAAACCCATTTGAGACATGTTATCAATGCCAAAGCCTATCAAAGAGCATTGAATAAGAATAAGATTTTTAAGTAATATGTCTAAAATGAAAAATTAAGAATGAAAAATTAAGAATGAACCACTTGATTATAAATTACTTAATATCAAATATGTGTGATGGAAAACCGGAGATGGGAAAAGCTAAATCCAACACCCAACACCTAAAACCTAATACCTAAAAAAAATCAACCAAATGAATAAAGCATTCAAAGCCTACGATATCAGAGGGATATATAATAAAGATTTTAATCGTGAGGATGTCTATAAAATCGGTTTTTTTCTTCCTAAGTTATTAAAAACTGACACTGTTTTGGTGGGAAGAGACATGAGAATAAGTTCTCCTGAAATTTTTGAAAGTCTAACACAGGGAATAACTGATGCAGGTGCTCATGTAAAAGATGCCGGATTAACTACAACACCCATGATATACTGGGGAACAGCAAAATTTGGATTTGAGGCAAGCGTGCAAATAACAGCTTCTCATAATGATAAGGAGTATAATGGATTAAAAATTTCCAAGGCAAATGCATTACCTGTGGGTTATGATACCGGGTTGAATAAATTGGAAAAAATGATTGAAAATGAAACGGTAAAGAAAGCTATTAAAAAAGGAACTATTGAGACTTTTGATTATAAAGAAGCTTATATCCGTTTTCAGCAAAGTTTCTTAAAACCTCATCAAAATCTATCTGTTGTTGCCGATTTATCTAATGGAATAGGCGGTGTTATTATTCCTGAGGTTTATGACCATACAGTTACCTATTTGAATCAAAAGCCGGATGGGAATTTTCCTGTTCATGCCCCAAATCCGTTAAAAGAGAAAAATGCTGAGCAATTAAAAGAAGAAGTGTTAAAAAATAAGGCTGATTTTGGTGTTATTTTCGATGGTGATGCTGATAGGGCTGTTTTTATTGATGAAAAAGCCAATTTTATTTCACCGGACTTGATGATTGCCTTGTTAGGACACCACTTTTTTTCATCAAATAAAAAACAGATCTCAAACAAAGTGTTACAAGATATCAGAACCTCAAAATCTGTTGGAGAGTATTTAACACCTATGGGAGCTGAAATACATACATGGCGAGTAGGAAGAGCTTATGCCGCATTAAAATTACGAGAAATTGACGGAATATATGGTGGAGAATTAGCCGGACACTATTATTTCAAAGATTTTTATTATTCTGATAGTGCAATTCTGGCTTTTTCTTTGGTTTCAAATATTGTTTCAGATTTTAAAAAACAAGGTAAGACTTTATCTCAACTTATTAGCGAAATTTCATCATATGTGAGTTCCGGCGAGGTTAATTTTACAATTAAAGAAAAACAAAAAGCTATGGATGCAGTTAAGAACCACTTTATAGAAAAGGAAAAACCAACTGCGTTTTATGATTTTGATGGTTATAGAATTGAGTATAAGGATTGGTGGCTCAATATTCGTCCAAGTAATACAGAGCCCTATTTGCGTTTTATTGCCGAAAGTAAAAGTCAAAAAATATTAGAAGATATTATACAGCAGGTTAAGCAAGTATTAAAACCATATTTTGTGAATCCAAGTTAATCTTTGTATTTGGATATGATATAATTCGCCCAAAAATCTGTGTTGTTAGTTGATAGACTTGAGTCTGAATCTTTGTTTTCCAAGTTTTTGGATAAAGAAATGGCTTTTTTGAGGGTAAATTCTTTTTGAGAAATAGCTTTGAACATCTTTCCCTCAAGATATTCAGCCAAATATTCCTGCTCGGTTTGTTGTGGTGTAGGAATTAATATGGCTGGCTTATTCAATTTTACTAAATCCATGATGGATGAATAACCTGATCGGCAAATCACAAATTTTGAGGCACAGATGTAGTGGCTTAATAATTTTTCTGATAAGTGATTAAAGATTAGAATGTTTTCATCAACTGTAATGGTTTTTGTTTCATTGGGCAATCCTCTCACCAATACAGCCTTTTCAGTTTGTCCTGTCATTTCTGCTAATATTTTTTGTTCTAACAACGTTCTTTGTGGTTCAGGACCTGAAAGAATAACCATAAAATCATATTCAATAGGTGTTTCAACTTTTGTTAATCGACTTAAAATGCCAATATATTGAGTGTGAGGGTGTACTTTGGGATGTGATAAACTTCCCGAAAGGTTGTTTTCTGTTTCTACATCAGGAATCCATAATTCATCAAATTTTAATAACATCTTTTGTAAATTCCGATGAACAATTGGTTCAAAAAAAGCTATTTTTTGAGGTAATTTCAAATAAATCTGATGTGAAACTAAGATATTATAAGTTTTGGGATGATATAAACCATAGCGATTATCTGAAATAACAACATCAATATGATGTTGTTCAACAATTTTATTCAACAAATGATGTTCTTTCTTGATTTGAGAGAATAACACCGGAAGTTGAAAGCCCATTTTAAATATAAAAGGAAGCTTCTTGCTATATTTTATATCTACATCTTTCAGTTGAATCAAGGTTGTATCGGGAAATTCTATGTGTAAAAAGTCAAAAGCCTTACCGTCTGCGGCTAATACTACCTCACAGTCTGCCGCCAAAAACGAATGTACCAGCGGTGTGATTCTGCTGGCATGTCCCAGTCCCCAGTTCAAGGGAGCGATTAATATTTTTAATTTCTTCTCCAAAATATTACTTTTGCAGTGTAAAAGTATGAAAAAAAATCAGGAACTGTTTTATCAAATGGCATTAACTTTCATTCCGAAAGTTGGGCCAAAAGTTGGGAGAGCTGTTACAGCCCATTGTGGTGGCGTTGAGGCGGTATTTTCAGAAAGCAAGAAAAACCTTTTAAAAATTGAAGGTGTAGGGGAGAGTATTGCTCATTCCATTATCAATAAGGTTTCTTTTGAACAGGCGGAACAAGAGCTTGCTTTTGTGGAAAAAAACAATATCCAAACCACTTTCTTTTTGGATTCAAATTATCCTGATCGATTAAAACATTGTGTTGATGCTCCTTTGTTGATGTATTATAAAGGTAATAGCCCATTACAAAACCAAAAAGTAGTGGCGATTATAGGCACAAGAAAGGCTACACATTATGGTAAACAGTTTTGTGAACGTTTGTTAGCGGATTTATCCGTTCATCCTGATTTGTTAATCGTTTCCGGATTGGCTTATGGCATAGATAGTTTTGCACATCAAGAATCTGTTAATCAAAATATTCCAAATATTGCAGTACTCGGGCATGGTTTGGATCGAATTTATCCTGCATCTAATCGCCAATTGGCAAAAGAAGTTCAGGAAAATGGTTGTATTCTAACAGAATTTCCCTCTAATACCATTCCGGATAGAGAAAATTTTCCCAAACGAAATCGCATTATTGCAGGTATGGCTGATGCCGTTATAGTAGTGGAATCTGCAATAAAAGGCGGGGCAATTATTACAGCAGAAATGGCAAATTCGTACAATAGAGATGTATTTGCCGTTCCGGGCAGGGTGCAAGATAAATTCTCTGAAGGGTGTAATCATTTGATAAAAACAAATCGGGCAGCATTAATCCAATCAGCTAAAGATTTGGAATATATCATGGGTTGGGAAGCTTCAAATCAGAAAAAAGGCAAACAAAAACAACTATTTATTGAGCTAACAACTGAAGAAGAACAAATTATTGAAGCGTTAAAAAAAGAGGGGCAATTAGCTGTTGACGAATTGATTTTACATACTGGATTAAGGGCTTCTTCATTGGCTTCAGTCTTACTGAATTTAGAATTTGAGGGCTTGATAAGGTGTTTGCCCGGAAAAGTTTATATGTTATTGTAAGATTTACTTCGTAATTAAAAGAAAATTTGTAATTTTGTCTATCTTAAAATTATACACATGGGTAGAGCATTTGAATATAGAAAAGCAAGAAAAATGAAACGTTGGAGCAATATGTCTCGCGTTTTCACAAAATTAGGTAAAGAAATAACAGTGGCAGCAAAAGCCGGCGGAACGGATCCTGAAATGAATCCAAAATTACGTCTGTTGATTCAAAATGCGAAAGCTGAGAATATGCCAAAAGACAACATTGAGCGTGCCATAAAGAAAGCAGAAGCAAAAGACACGCAAGATTATAAAGAGTTGGTTTATGAAGGGTATGGCCCTTATGGTGTTGCGATTTTGGTAGAAACAGCCACCGATAATTCCACAAGAACAGTAGCTAATGTTAGAAGTTATTTCAATAAAAATAATGGAAGCTTATCTACTTCGGGAAGTGTGGAGTTTTTATTTGACCATAAATGCCATTTTGTAGTTGAACAAAAAGAAGGAATTGATTCTGAAGAATTAGAGTTAGAATTAATTGATTTGGGCGTTGAGGAAGTATCCGAAGAAGAAGGAAAACTTGTTATCGATGGTAGTTTTGAAAGTTTTGGACCTATCCAAAAGTATTTGGAAGAAAATGGATTTGAAATTGTTCAGGCTGAAGCCGAAAGAATCCCAACAGACACTAAAAAATTAACGGAAGAACAAAGTGAAGAGGTTAACAAACTGTTAGAGCTTTTGGAAGAAGATGAGGATGTTATCAAAGTATTCCATAATATTGATGAGGAATAGAGCGGAAAGAATTAAGAGTTAAAAATAAAAAATTGAATGAAAGACAGGGGGCTCACAGGTTTTCAAAATCTGTGAGGCCTTTGAAAAACAGCCCAAAATCTAATACCCAATCCCTAAAACCTAAAAAAATGAACAAACATTTGATAGCACCTTCGATGCTTTCAGCAGATTTTACCAATTTGCAACGAGAAATAGAAATGGTAAACCAAAGTGAGGCAGATTGGTTTCATTTGGATATTATGGATGGACATTTTGTACCGAATATCACTTTTGGAATGCCCATTGTAAAACAAATGAAAAAACATGCTCAAAAACCCTTTGATGTTCATTTGATGATTGAAAATCCTGAAAAATATATTGGGGAATTTGTGGATGCTGGTGCTGATATATTAGTAGTTCATGCCGAAGCCTGTACACACTTGCATCGTACCATTCAACAAATTAAAGAATTGGGTGTGAAAGCCGGAGTTTCGCTAAATCCGCATTCTCCAATTACTTTGATTGAAAATGTGTTGTTAGATGTTGATTTAGTGTTAATTATGTCTGTAAATCCGGGATTTGGTGGTCAGTATTTTATTCCTCAAACCTTGCGAAAATTAGAGCAATTATCAGCCTTAAAACAAGCATATCAAGCAAACTTTTTAACGGAAATTGATGGTGGTGTTACCCTTGATAATGCTCAAACATTGATTAATCATGGTGTGGATGTTTTGGTTGCCGGTAGCACAGTATTTAAATCTGAAAATCCTACAAAAACCATTTCGTTATTAAAAGGTGTTACCAAAACCTCAGAGGGTTAAATGGTATTAATTTCTTTATTTTCAATTGCTGAGAAATGTTGTGATATCAATTATGATTTACCAATAATTCGTATTGTACTCTTTGTTTGATCTGACAATATATTGTGAAGTCGGTTAAGGGTATTTCGGCTATTTCTTACATCCGGATAACTATCAGAATTAAGGTTTATATGCATGTCTCCAACGGCAATACATCCTTGAATTTCAGTGTAATAGTTGGATACATGTATTTTAGCTTCACTGCGACCGGGAACGCCCTTTAGTTCCCAGAGTTTTTCCTTAAATCTAGGAGACCATTCAAATACAATATTATAAAATCCGGCGGGTACACATGAAACATTAGCTTCATTGTTTTTCCAGCCAAGTTCAAGAGTTTTGCATTCAAAAACAAGTCTGCTTCCACCTCCGGGTAGGTCTTCAAAAACCATAAGATGTCCTAAAATTTCCGAGCCTAAATAATTGTTTCTGTAGATGACAATCTTTTTCATTTTTCTTTGTTTTAGTGTGGTGTTAATAAAAGTGTTGTCTTTGTAATATTATTTTTTAATGTAGGGCAACTTTCATGCATTACAAATATATAAAATTATCTACACATACTTAAATTAAATGCATCGAAAATATTTTGAAATGTAAGCTATACAGTTTAAGGCAAACTAATATTTTCACTTCTATTTCATTATTGGCGTATAGTATGTCTCAACCCCGGGACCCAGCGGAATACCTAACCAAATCCAAACTACAATTAATATTGTCCATATTAAGAAGAAGCCAATAGTATAAGGTATCATAGTTGAAATAATGGTGCCGATACCTGCATTTTTATCATACTTCTGAAAATAGGCAATAATTAAGGCAAAGAAACTCATCATAGGAGAAATAATATTGGTAACACTATCTCCAATACGGAAAACTACCTGTGATAATTCGGGAGAATACCCCATTAGCATAAACATCGGAATAAAGATAGGTGCCATAATAGCCCATTTTGCAGAAGCTGAACCCATTGCCATATTAATAGTTCCGGCCAACATAATAAATAGAACAATCAAAACATAGATATTGATATCTGAAGCCAATAGTATATTGGCACCTTCAATTGCAAAAATCACCCCAAGGTTACTCCATTTGAAAAAAGCCACAAATTGAGCCGCAAAAAACACAAGCACAATATAACTTGCCAATGTTTTAATACTATCTGACATCCCTTTCATTACATCAGTATCATTCTTAAATTTTCCGGTAATAAAACCATATATAAGTCCGGGTATCATGGTAAATACCACAAGGGCAAAGATGATTCCTTTGATAAATGGCGATTTAAGAACAGAACCATCAGTTCCACGTAAAAAACCGTCTTCAGGAATAAGTCCGTAAAGGGCTAATCCAATTAATGTGAATGTTGCAATACCAGACCAAAGAATACCTTTCTTTTCCAAGTGACTCAATACATCAATATTTTCTGCAACAACATCACCTTTATAAACTCCCAATCGAGGTTCGATAAGCTTTTCTGTAATCAGCGTGCCAACTGCGGCAATAAAGAAAGTAGATACCACCATAAAGTAAAAGTTAGCCGTAGGATTTACCACATAAGTAGAATCAATAATTTGGGCAGCCTCTGTAGAAAGCCCTGCTAATAAAGGATCAATAGTTCCCAAAATAAGATTGGCACTAAAACCTCCTGAAACACCTGCAAAAGCAGCTGCCATACCGGCAATAGGATGCCGACCCACAGATTGAAAAATAACACCGGCTAACGGGATTAGCAACACATACCCAATGTCACTGGCTGTATTTGATAAGATTCCGGAGAAGACAAGCACAAAAGTCAATATGTTTTTTGGAGCTGCCAAAACAATCATTCGTATCACAGCTCCAATCATACCGCTACTTTCTGCAATACCAATACCCAACATGGCTACCAATACAATCCCAAGAGGAGCAAATCCGGTAAAATTATCCACCAGTTCCAACATAATTCTGTGCAAACCCTCTACAGATAATAAATTCACAGGTCGAACAAGTTCCTTAGTAGCAGGATGAACAGCTGACCAATCAAGCCAATGGGCAATACCTGAAAAAATTAATACAATTAATGCAAATGATGCAAACAAAGTTGCCGGATGAGGTAAGGCGTTTCCTACTTTTTCAGTTAGGTTCAACAACCTATTAATAAAACCTTTATTTTTCATATATGTAAATGTCAATTAGGGAATAAAATAGCAATGTTAAAATGCTTCTTAGTTTTTTTTACTAATTGGTCTCAAATATAAGGAAAAAATTAGACTTAGGCATGAAAAAGTAATCCTATTATTATGATTGTTGTAAGGTACAAGGAATAAATTAATAGCTATAAAGGTAAGGGTTTGATTGTAAGTAGTATTTTAGTCTTTATTTACATCTAAAAATACAGTGGAATAAGAATTACCATAAATAATAAATTTTCCTACGTTTATTCTATTCGTTCTAATATTATTGTATGCAAACCTTCTACATCTTACAAATATACAAACGCACCTACATATAATTTAAAAATCACAAAAAAATCCCCAATTCTCTCACCTAATTAAATCCAAACACCAAAATAAAATATTACCTTTGTTTTTTAATTGTAAAATTATTGCTCTACCTTTAAGGTAAGGCATAAAAATATAGAATTTAACATGAGTGAACTGATAAAGCATGAATGCGGAATCGCTTTTATTCGACTAAAAAAACCGATAGAACATTATATCGTAAACTACGGCACACCTTTGTATGGCTTAGATAAGCTCCATTTGCTAATGGAAAAGCAACATAACAGAGGGCAGGATGGTGCCGGAATAGCGAATGTTAAATTAGATGTGGTACCGGGGCAACGTATTATTCGTCGGGCACTTTCAAATGCACACAATCCTATTAACGATATTTTTACCAAGGTGTATGGTAAATTTGAAAAAATAAAAAACGAAAATCCTGACTTGTTGCGAGATGTAAATTGGCTGAAAACAAAAGCTGATTTTACTGGTGAAGTATTTCTTGGTCACCTGAGATATGGTACGTTTGGAGGAAATAATATAGACTACCTGCATCCTGTAATCCGGGAAAATAACTGGAAAACAAGAAGTTTGGTATTGGCAGGGAATTTTAACCTCACCAATGTAGATGAACTGTTTAAAGAGTTGGTTTCTTACGGGCAATATCCTATAGAAACTTCAGATACCAATACGGTGTTGGAAAAAATCGGGAATTACCTTGACCGGGAAAATGAACGTTTGTATCAAAAGTTCAAACAAGAAGGATATAGCAAGGTGGATATTACTCCAAATATTATCAAACATCTGGACTTGTTGCATATTCTTAAGAAATCAGCTGTCAATTGGGATGGTGGTTATGCTATTGGCGGGATTGTTGGCGATGGCAATGCATTTATTATGCGCGACCCTGCCGGCATTCGTCCATTGTTCTATTATGAAAATGATGAGGTAATTGTGGCAGCATCTGAGCGTCCGGTAATTCAAACTACGTTTAATGCACCGATTGAAGAGGTAAAAGAATTGCCTGCCGGTAATGTGCTGTTAGTTTCTCATGATTTGAAAGTGGATATCAAGCCTTTTACTGAGCCAAGACCCATAAAACCTTGTTCTTTTGAAAGGATTTATTTTTCGAGAGGAACGGACAGAGATATTTATTTAGAAAGGAAAAAATTAGGTGAATATTTGGTGAAACCGGTACTTCAAGAAGTGGACTATGATTTTGAAAATACGGTCTTTAGTTATATTCCTAACACAGCAGCGGTGGCTTTTTATGGTATGATTAAAGGATTGAACAAATTCTGCAATCAACTGAAAAAAGAGCGTATCCTTACCTTGAAAGGAAAATGTTCTGAAGCAGACTTAGATAAAATCCTTTCTTTACGTCCAAGGATAGAAACCATTGCAGTTAAGGATGTGAAGATGCGGACCTTTATTACCGAAGACCAAAAGAGAGATGATTTGGTGGCGCATGTATATGATGTTACTTACGGTATTGTAAATAATGATGTGGATAATTTGGTGATTATGGATGACTCTATTGTAAGGGGAACTACGTTGAAACGCAGTATTATACGAATTTTAGACCGTTTACATCCTAAGAAAATTATCATTGTTTCTTCGGCGCCACAAATCCGATATCCTGATTGTTATGGTATTGACATGGCGAAATTAGGCGATTTTATTGCTTTTAATGCTGCCATTGAGTTGCTGAAAGAAAATCAGCAAACTCATATTATTGATGAGGTATATCAGCTTTGTAAAGCACAGGAACAATTGCCGAAGGAAGAGATAAAGAATCATGTGAAAAAGATATACGAGCCATTTACTGCCCAACAAATTTCGGATAAGATTGCTCAAATGATAAAAACACCTAAGGTGAATGCAGAAATTAGTGTGGTGTATCAAACCATTGAAGAGTTGCATAAGGCAATTCCGGTTCATAACGGCGATTGGTACTTCTCGGGCAATTATCCTACACCCGGAGGTAATAAGGTGGTAAACAAAGCTTTTATTAATTACATTGAGGGCAAAGACGAAAGGGCATATTAAACTCATTTAAACTTTTAATACAGATATTATGAATATTTTACTAATAGGGTCAGGTGGTAGAGAGCATGCATTGGCATGGAAAATCGCACAAAGTCCATTATTAAATCAATTATATATTGCACCGGGAAATGCCGGCACAGCATCATTAGGGAAGAATGTTCAGCTGAATGTTTCTCATCATCAGGAAGTGGCCGAGTTTTGCCATGCCCATCAAATCAATATGGTTGTTGTAGGACCTGAAGCACCTTTGGCAGAAAGTTTGGGTGATTTTTTTGCTTCGGAGGAGACTTTAAAAGAGGTGATGTTTTTTGGACCTCAACAGCAAGGAGCAATGCTCGAAAGTAGTAAGAATTGGGCAAAATCTTTCATGTTAAGACATGGGATTCCTACGGCTAAATACCAATCATTTACAGTAGAAACATTGGAGGAAGGGAAGCGATTTTTGGAAACATTAGCTTCACCATATGTATTAAAAGCAGATGGATTGGCTGCCGGAAAAGGTGTTTTAATTATCAATGATTTGCAAGAAGCTAAAAATGCTTTAACAGATATGCTGGCTTCGTCAAAATTTGGGAAAGCCTCTGAAACTGTAGTGATTGAAGAGTTTTTATCCGGTATTGAGTTGTCTTGTTTTGTGATTACGGACGGTAAGGATTATAAACTATTACCGTCAGCAAAAGATTACAAGCGTATTGGCGAAGGTGATACCGGATTAAATACCGGAGGTATGGGTTCTGTAAGTCCGGTACCATTTATGGATGAGAATTTTAAGCAAAAAATCATCAGCCAAGTCATTGAGCCAACCATAAAAGGATTGGGAGAAGACCAAATTCCGTATGTAGGATTTATCTTTTTCGGATTAATTAAAGTGGGAGATAATCCTTATGTAATTGAGTATAATGTGCGCATGGGTGATCCTGAAACAGAGTCTGTTATTCCAAGAGTAACATCAGATTTATTACAGCATATGAAAGCTACTTGTGAGGGCAATCTCCAACAGGAAAAAGTAGAAATATCATCACAACATGCAGCGTCTGTTATGTTAGTTTCAGGAGGATATCCTGAAAGTTATGAAAAAGGAAAAAACATTACAGGATTGGATACATTGGAAGATAGTATTGCATTCCATGCAGGAACGGTTAAAGTAGAAAATGGTGAGGTGAAAACTTCCGGAGGGCGTGTAATTGCTATCACTGCTTTGGCAAATAGTCTGAAAGAAGCTTTGGAAACATCTTATAAAAATTGTGATAAGATTCATTTTGAAAAGAAATATTGCCGCAAGGACATTGGAAAAGATGTGATGTAGGTAATGGGATAATTTGACAATGTGTTAGTGAGTTGGAAGTTAGCCGGTCACTTAGTGAAATCGAAGTGGTGGAGAGTGAAAAATATTGCTAATTATTAATTGCTCATTACTAATTGATTAAAGTTTATGTTTTATCAGATTTATCAGAAAAAATTTAGCACACAGCTTTTTGCTATTATATTAGCTGTTGCTGTATTATGGTTCCCAATCATATTTGCAGATATTCCACCCGTTATAGGGGAGCATGATTCTATTTTTTTTCAATTATTTAAAAATTTGAATGTTTATCTTTTGACTTTTATAGTTTTGGGATTAATAAGCATTCAGTCTATTTTTATTCGGTACGTTACGGTAGCTAATAATTTGCAACGTTATTCAGATTTAACTACAACATTCCTTTATGTACTTTTTATGGGGAGTCTAACACTCTATTTAAACATTCATAAAGGATTATTTTTAAATTTTATTATTTTGCTGTTTTTCAATCGTTTATTTGCTTTGTATGATGATGAGAAAAACGCCGAAAAATGGTTTGCACTTTCAGTATTAGTGGGTATTGCTTCACTGTTTCATCAAGGGAATCTTTTGTTGTTATTGTTAGTTGGATTATCTTTAATTACCTATCGGGTTTATTCAATTCGCATTTGGATAGTTAGTTTGTTGGGTGTTTTATCTATTCTTATCATTTTTGTGTTTTATCTGTTTTGGACAAACCAATTACAAACAGAGTTGGAAGCACAAACCTATTTTATTTCAAATTTCAGGTTAAACTTCTCTCACTTATTTCAATTTTCAACATTACCGATTTTTATTGTAACTATTATCGCTTCGCTTGCCATTGCTTTTAGTATTATGTACTACATGGATGATTATAATATTGCGACCAGAAAAAGACTAACTTTTATTTTATATCATATTATTATTTTGTGGTTTAGCATCATTATTTTTAGTCAGAACAGCATACTTTATTTGTTTCAATTATTTGTTCCAATTTCTATCGGATTAGGACGAATACTCACAAAATCGTATAAAAATTGGTTGAAAAAAGTTTTGTTACTGTTTCTTATTTTATCAATTGTTGCTGAGCGAATATATTATTTTTCATAATGAAATATTCTCCGGAATATTCTTTTAGTGGTTTTAGGCTTTTTAGTGAATTAATAAAGGGTAAAAAGCCATGAAATTTGAGATTTTAGTAAACAAAATCCAGTAAAATTTATGTGTTTAAAAAGAGTCCTTATTTTTATCTGTAATTTTGAAAATTGAAATTAGTGAAGAAATAACATAGATTGTTAAAAAAATATTTTATCTTTGAAAGATAAATTAAGAAAAGAAGATATATGAGTATATTAGTAAATAAAAAATCAAGAATTATTGTACAAGGTTTTACCGGAAAAGAAGCCACGTTTCATGCTACACAAATGATAGAATACGGGACTAATGTAGTGGGAGGAGTAACTCCTGGTAAAGGAGGTCAAGAACATTTGGGATTACCTGTATTTGATACTGTAAAGAATGCTGTAGATAAAACAAGTGCGGATGTTTCAATTATTTTTGTCCCACCGGCTTTTGCTGCAGATGCTATTATGGAGGCTGCAGACGCAGGAATAAAAGTGATTATATGTATTACTGAAGGTATTCCTGTAGCGGATATGGTAAATGTAAAACGATTTTTAGAAGATAAAGATTGTCGCCTTGTGGGACCGAACTGTCCGGGTGTTATTACACCTGATGAAGCTAAAATTGGCATCATGCCGGGATTTATTCACAAAAAAGGAACCATTGGAATTGTTTCTCGTTCCGGAACATTAACCTATGAAGCCGTTGACCAAATTACCAAAGCCGGTTTAGGACAATCTACTGCTATTGGTATTGGAGGCGATCCTATTATTGGAACAACTACAAAAGATGCGGTAGAATTATTTATGAATGACCCTGATACGGAAGCTATTATAATGATTGGTGAAATTGGAGGAAATATGGAAGCAGAAGCTGCTTATTGGGTAAAAGAAAATGGTACAAAACCTGTTGTTGGATTTATTGCCGGTGCAACAGCCCCTAAAGGACGGAAAATGGGACATGCCGGTGCTATAGTAGGCGGAAAAGCAGATACAGCAGAAGCTAAAAAAGCCATTATGAAAGAATGTGGAATAACAGTTGCGGAATCTCCTACGGAAATTGCCGATAAATTGTTAGAAGTGATAAAGAAATAGTATTGTTTTTTTAATATACAAGAAATAATTTTTTATAAAGATGAATCAACAAGTAAAAGAAAAAAAGAAATCAGCGAATAAATGGCTTATTTTGTTTGTCATAGCATTATTATTGGCTATAGTAGGTTTTGTTTTATACTTTAACACTTTAGGTAAAACAAATAAGTTGATTGAAGAAAAAAATCAACAGAAAGCGTATTTTCAACAAGAAATTGATTCTCTATTGATAGAGCATGATAAGGTAAAAACAGAATATAAAATGTTTGCCGATTCAATGAATAATTCAATACTTGCAAAAGATAGTGTGATTCTTGCTAATGCAAAAGAAATAAAGAAGCTTTTGAATACAAAATGGGAGTATCGTAAAGTACAAAAGAAATTAGCTGCATTACGAGAAATAGCACAAGGATATTTGGTTCAAATAGATTCTCTTTATACGGTAAATAAAACATTGAAAGATGAAAATATTAAAATCAAAACGAAATACCAAAAAGAGAAGAAAATCAATCAAAAGTTGATACAAGAGAAAAAAGAATTGAATCAAATTGTGGAAAAAGCATCTGTTTTTAAGGTGTTTGATATTGAGGTGATTGGGGTGAAAGAGACTTGGACAAATAAACTTAAAGAAACCAATAAAGCAAGACGTGCAGATAAATTTAGAATTTGTTTTACTGTAGGAGAAAATGATTTGATTGATAATGGAGAAATAGAGTTGTTTTTTAGAATAGCTTCACCTGAAGGAAAAATTCTAAGTCCTAGTGAATTGGATGATTATGCTTTTACAGTAAATAATACAGATACATTACAATATACGATGAGAAAAGTAATTAATTATGAAGGGAAAAGTTTTAGAAAATGTATATTCTGGAACAAACCAAAAGGTCAATCTCTTAAAAAAGGAAAGTATATTGTTGATATTTATACAACCAAAGGGAAAGTATCACAAACATATATTGAGTTGAAATAATATTTGAGATATTTCAGGTATAAAAGTTTTTGAATGAAAAATAAAAAGGTTGGCTTAATTAAGCCAACCTTTTTTATAAAAATTTAAATTGTTATGATAATAATTCAAATTACTTTTTAAGGGCTTCTGAATAACTTTTTTCAATATTTTCCCAATTTACCACATTCCAAAAAGCATCAATATATTCCGGACGACGGTTTTGATACTTTAAGTAATAAGCATGCTCCCAAACATCTAATGCTAATATAGGCTCTCCTTTTACAGCAGCATCTTTCATCAAAGGATTGTCTTGATTTGCAGTAGAACAGATTTCTAATTTTCCACTTTCATTAACTAATAACCAAGCCCAACCACTACCAAATTGTGTAGCAGCAGCATTGGCAAATTTTTCTTTAAAAGCATCAAAAGAACCAAATGCACTATTGATTGCTTCGGCTAATTTTCCTTTAGGTGCTCCTCCGGCATTAGGACCCATACAATTCCAAAATAAAGTGTGGTTAAAATATCCACCTCCATTATTTCTTATAGCTGTTGTTGCTTTATCTACATTTGCAAATACCTTGTGCATACAGTCCATTTGTTCAAATTCTGTTCCTTTTATTGCATTAACAAACTTACCATGATAGCCTCTATGATGTTTGTCGTAATGTGTTTCCATAGTTTTGGCATCAATATAAGGTTCTAATGCGTCATAAGCATAAGGTAATTCTCTAAATTTAAATTCTGACATAATATTTTTTATTTAGTTTATAAGTTCTCAGTAAAGGTAACACATTTTTTTGTGTAAAGTTTAAAAAGCAATGAAAAAATAATAATTCATATGTTATTTTTGCTGAAAGATTCAGATTAAAATAAATTAAAAAGACCTAAGATCAAGCTAAAAGTAACTGTTTTTAATAAATTTTGGATGCATCCTTAAATTTTAACGTAAAGATTTCTAACAATTAGTTGTTAATTTCAAAAAAAAACTGTTTCTTTGCAAACCGTTTTAAGAATAAAAATTGTAAAAGTTAATATATAATGTCAAAAGTTTGTGAAATAACCGGAAAAAAAGTGATAACTGGGAATAATGTTTCTCACTCAAATCACAAAACAAGACGAAAGTTTTATCCAAATCTTCAAAAGCAAAAGTTTTATCTTCCTGAAGAGGATAAGTGGATTACTTTAAAATTATCAGCGAAAGCAATTAAGACAATTAATAAAAAAGGAATTACAGCTGTAGTTAAAGAAGCTCGAGAAAAAGGTTTTTTGAAAAAATAGTTTTTTTATGGTTTTTGATAAACTGTTACTTCTTTATAATAAAGAGGTAACAGTTTTTTTATTTATTTTTTTTAATGTTTAAGCGAATTTACCTAATCGGTTATATGGGTTGTGGAAAAACAACTATTGGTAAAAAGTTAGCCAAAAAACTGGGCTATAAATTTATTGATTTGGATCAAAAAATTGAGTCAACCTATAAAATTCCAATTTCATCTATTTTTGAAAAATACGATGAAAAAGGGTTTCGAAATCTTGAACAAAAAGTATTAAAAGAAACATTTGTATTAGAAAATACGGTTATCTCAACTGGAGGAGGAACTCCTTGCTTTTTTGATAATATGGAGTTAATACTTCAAGAAGGTTTGGTAATTTATATTGATTTACCGCCAAAAACCATTATTCAGAGATTGAGTAATGCTAAGAAAGTACGTCCATTATTAAAAAATAAAACAGAAAAAGAACGTAGTGAATTTATTCAAAACCAACTAAAAGAAAGAGCTCCGTATTACCAAAAAGCACATATTAGAATCAGTGGAATTAATATTGATATCCACCATATTTTAGAGGAAGTCCAAAGGCTAAAAAGTTATAAATGAGTATGAATAGGTTAGAAGACCGAAGACGGAAGTGCGTTAGCCGGTCGCTGCATTTCGACAAGCTCAATATCCGCGGAGTCGAAGCGATGGGAGAGAATGGTGAGTTGTGAATGAAATTAATGTGATAAATTTGCTAATAATTTATACGAAAAAAAATAATTGTTAATTACTCATTACTAATTGCTAATTGAAATAAGCGTATAGACAATTCATGAATTGTATTGTTGAAAGCAAAAAAGACTGCAACATCATTGATGTGCAGTCTTTTTTATGAAATATATATTAAGATTATTTATCTCTTACAGATATTATTTGTTTTGCATGGTTACAACACGCTGAGGTAGTGGTGCTTCATAACCGGCAGCGCCAAGAGCTTCTACTACTTTTTGACGTGTATCCCAATAAACATCCCAATATTCTTCTACAGTAACGTATGGTAAAGCTAAAAGTTCTACACCATTTGTACCTAAATTATTTACAGCTACGCGTGGAGCAGGATCTTGCAATACATGTGTATCTTTCTTCAAAACATCTAATACAATTTCTTTGGCTTTTTCAATATCAGCACCATAACGGATTCCGAAAGGCATATCAATACGCAAATTACCTATTGTACTGTAATTGGTGATTTTTCCTGATGTAATGGCTGAGTTAGGTACAATCTCAGTTTTATTTTGAAATGTTTCTATAATCGTAACAAATACAGAAATTTCTTTTACAAACCCAAAAGTTCCGTCAGGTAATTGAATTAAGTCACTTACTTTGAAAGGTCTGAATATAAGTAACATAATACCGGAAGCAATGTTTCCTAAAGAACCGTTAAACGCTCCGCCTATGGCAGCACCAACACCTACTAAAATAGCAGCAAATGATGTAATACCAAAACCTAATACTTGGGCAATTCCAAGGAATAATACAAGTTTAAGCGAGAAACTTACTACAGCAGTAAGAAATGGAATAAGCGTTTCATCCATTTTGGTACGCATAATTGCTTTTCTGAAAAGCTTTGTAATAAGACTTACAATCCAAAGTCCAATAATCAGGGCGACAATAGCTCCTATAATTTTAGGAGTCCAAGCGCCTGCAGCTTCTATGATAGAAGCAATTAAGTCGTTAATAGGGTTAAATGCGGCGTCTTTAGCATCGTTTACCGCACTTGCAATTTGAATAAAATTTAACATAATGAATTTATTTTAAATAATTTAATTGTTATTTAACAAAAATTTAGCCAGAAACCTATTTTTGATTTGTTCCGACAGTGATTTCTATTAGTTTATGTTTTTTTAACAGTTTTATCCTCGAATTACGCATTAGGATTTTCGGGCTAAAAGTAGTAGATTTGATGTGAATTTTTATTTTTACCCTAAACTATAGTAAAAAGATTCTATAAAATGAAAAAAGCAACAATCATATTACTTTTATTTTTGACAAGTGTATCAATGTATGCACAAGATATTTCAGGCAAATGGAATGGTATATTGAAATTCCAAGGTATTCAATTGCGATTGGTTTTTCATATCACAAAAACAGATAAAGGTTATGTCTCAACCATGGATAGTCCCGACCAAGGTGCAAAAGGTATTCCTGTAACCAAGACGAGTTATGATAACCTTACGTTGATATTTGAAGTGGAAAGTGCAGGAATTAAATATGAAGGCACAATGAATGATAGTGGAGTATTTGATGGGATGTTTAGTCAGGCAGGCATGTTAATACCATTGAACCTATCTCGGAAACATCAGGAAAAAGATGTGGTTATCAGACCACAGGAACCTAAAAAGCCTTATCCATATTATAGTGAAGATATTACGTTTAAAAATGAAAAAGATAAAATCGAATTAGCCGGAACATTAACATTACCTCAGAAACAAGGAAAATTTCCGGCAGTAATTCTAATAAGTGGCAGTGGTCCACAGAATAGAGATGAAGAATTGCTAAACCATAAGCCTTTTCTTGTGTTATCAGACTATTTAACGAGAAACGGAATTGCGGTATTGAGATTTGATGACCGGGGAATAGCTCAATCTAAGGGTAATTTTCATACAGCCACAACATTTGATTTTGCAACGGATGTTGAATATGCTGTAAAGTATCTTCAAAGTCGCAATGAAATAGACAAAAGCAATATAGGTTTAATAGGACATAGTGAGGGTGGTATAATAGCACCTATGGTTGCGTCAAAGAATGGTATCATCAAGTTTATTGTATTAATGGCAGGTTCAATGCTTCGTGGTAATGAGCAATTGTTGCTTCAAAAATTGAAGATTGAAAAGGAGTTGGGTATTAATCAGCAAGTGATTGATGAGGGTCAAGCTATTTTAAAAGGGGCGTATGACATTATTTTGAATGAAAAACTAGATGAAAAAGAATTAAAAGATACTTTGTCAAACTATTTTAAACTGAAATATCCTGAAGAGGAGGCAAAAAAGTTAACAGATAACCTAATTAATCCGTGGATGGTAAATTTTATCAGAATTGATCCAAAAGTGTATTTGAAAAAAGTTACCTGTCCTTTGTTAGCCATTAATGGAAGTAAAGACTGTCAGGTTCCGGCAACAGAAAATTTGCATGTAATTAGAACCGTTTTTAAGAAAAGTAATCATGTTACGATAAAAGAACTTGAAAACCACAATCATTTATTTCAGGAATGTGAAACAGGATTGCCCAATGAATATGGGATTATTAGCCAAACTATATCTCCCGTGACATTAGATGAGATACTAAATTGGATTTTGAAACAAGTGCAGTAAATATATCTGTTGATTTTAGCTGTAAATTCAGAAAGTTTAAATAAAATAAGTAATTGCAATTGCTTTTAATAGGAAAGTTTTTTAATAGCTTCTTTTACATTAATTCGTTTTTTTCCTTTGAATCCTATAATAAATGCATCATTAAATCCCAATTGTTGCATCTTTAGTTTCATTCTATTAGCTTTTGATAAGGAAGTGTATTTACCAATGGTGTATTTATGTCTTCCTTTGTGTTTATATGTGTTTACTTTGTCAAATTCATCACCAAAATTATCAGCGTTAATTTTGGTAGGCTTTTCTGATGAGAAAAATTGTACGGTTAAAAAAATACCGTTATTGGCAATTTCATCATCAGTAATTTCATGATTTGAGGGTAGGGGTGGAGGTAGGTTTTTTTCAGTTTCCTGTTTATAAGATCTAAATGCCCTAAAAATAGCTGAAGCCATATAATCTTGTCCTTTTTTTGACCGTAAGAAATTTTCTTCGGAGGTATTGCTCAAAAATCCGGTTTCAATTAAAACGCCCGGCATGGTAATTTTGTAAAGCACCAAAAAACCGGCTTGCTTCACACTTCTATTCTTTCGTCCTACGCGATGGGTAAATTGTTTTTGCAATAAATCAGCCATTAGAATACTTTGTTCGAGATGTACGTTTTGCAATAAAGATAAACTAATGTAACCTTCGTCGCTATTAGGGTCAAATCCATCATAGTTATCTCTATAATTTTCCTCTAATAAAATGGCAGCATTCTCTTTTTTTGCCACTTCCAGATTTGCTTTAGAGCGGTGCAACCCCATTACAAAAGTTTCTGTTCCGTGAGTTTTCTTCGATCCGGCAGCATTACAGTGTATGGAGATGAAAAAATCGGCATTGTTTTTATTTGCAATGGAAGCTCTTTTGTTCAAGGGAATGAATACATCTTTTTTTCGGGTGTAAATGACCTTAACATCGTTAAAATTATCTTCGATATATTTTCCGGCTTTGAGTGCAATGGCTAAAGCAATATCCTTTTCACGGGTTTTTTTTCCTCTTGTTCCGGGGTCTTTTCCACCATGACCGGCATCAATGACCACGGTTCTGACATAACGACTTTGTTGGGCTTTAACATTTAAATGAACCACTAAAAATAATGTAAAAACAAACAAAATATACCTTAAAGTTGTAGGTGTTTTGTAGCCTAATATGTTTATTTGAGATCGATTTTTCATGAATTATGGTTTTGCGACAAATATTTTCAGTAATTTTGATTTTTATTTTATAATGCAAGCATAATACCAAAGTGTTTTTGGTATCATTATTGATTCACGAACAAAGTTAATAAAATAGATTTTAAGTGCGGCATCGATTAAGTCAAATATTTTTTACAGGTCTTATTTTCTTTACATTTTTTTTGGTAGCCAAAGGGATGTCGAGTGATGAATTTGAAGGAGGATATGAACAGGTTTCTTCAGATAGTTTTATCTCATTAGATACTGTAATTAATTCAGATACAGTTTCTAAACCCGATACGTTAAAGATGGTGGATAGTTTAGATATATCCAAAGATGCCATTGAACAACCTATTCATTATGAGGCGGAAGATTCTATTTATATTAATATCAAAAAGAAGAAAGTTTATTTATATAATCAATCAAAAATAGATTATGATAAGATTAGCGTAGAAGCTTATCATGTAGATATTGATTTCCCTACAAAGATTTTAAAAGCTTACGGAATTAAAGATTCGTTAAACAAATGGGAGGGAAAACCTAAATTTAAAGATGGGGATAAGGAATTTTTTTCCGAATTGATGCAATACAATTTTGAAACAAAAATAGGACGAAGTAATAGTGTAATTACCAAAGAGGGTGAAGGATATTTACATGGCGATATTATTAAAAAATTGCCGGATAATACCATTAATATTCGAAAAGGAAGATATACTACTTGTGAATTAGAGCATCCACACTTTCAGCTGGAATTAACCAAAGCGAAAGTAATGCCCAATGATAAAATTGTGAGTGGTCCGGCTTATTTGGTGGTAGAAGATGTGCCTTTGCCTATTGTATTGCCGTTTGGGTTTTTCCCAAATAAAAAAGGGCGAAGCTCTGGTATTATTATTCCTAAATATGGTGAGGGAAGCAATAATCGAGGGTTTTTCTTTGAAAATGGTGGATATTATTGGGGAATTAGCGATAAAATGGACTTTCAATTACTTGGAGATATCTATACACGAGGAAGTTGGGCTTTGGAACCCACATTCAGATATTATAACCGATATCGTTTTAGAGGTTCTTTTAGTGGAGGATATGCCGTGAATATTCTTGGGGAAGAGGGAACGCCTAATTATAAAAAATCCAAAGATATTAATATCAGATGGACTCATAGACAAGACCCTAAAGCCAGACCTAACAGTACTTTTAATGCTAATGTGAATATTGTTACCTCTACCTATAATCAATATAATCCGGTAAATGCTAATAATTACTTGTCAAATACGTTCCAATCAAGTATTGCATATCAAACGAATATCCGAAAAAAGATATTTATTAACCTTGGTGCCAATCATCAGCAAAATACATTGCAAAAAACGGTAAATGTAACATTGCCGCAATTAACCGTAACGACCAATAAATTTTTCCCATTTCGATTTGGGAAAAGGCAAGGGGCAGGCAAATTAAAATGGTACGAAAATATTAGTGTGGGATATACATTGGATGCCAAAAATCAATTGAACACTTATGATTCATTAATGACTTTTGACCAAGCAATGTGGGAACGTTTTAATAATGGAGTAAAACAAGTAATTCCTATTAATAGCAATATTAAGCTACTAAAATATTTTACATGGACGAATAATATCAATTTTACAGAGCGTTGGTATGCTAAAGGGTATAAGCAACATATGGAATTGGTGCAAAATGAAAATGGGGAAATGGTAGCTAGTGATGTGATAAAAACTCCGGAAAATGCCTTTAAAGCCATTCATGAGTTTTCTGTTAGTTCATCAATTTCTACAAGGTTATATGGAATGTATAGTTTTAGAAAGGGTCCTGTGAAAGCCATTAGACATGTGATAACGCCAAATGTAGGTTTTTCTTATCGTCCGGACTATGGAGATAGTCGATATGGATATTATCAAACCTATACAAATCCTGTCACCCAACAAATTGTACAATATTCGCCATATCAAAGTGCAGTATATGGCGTGCCGGGAGCCGGAAAAATGGGTTCAGTTAATTTTAACTTGAGTAATAACTTTGAGATGAAAGTCAAGTCGAAGAGTGATACCCTGAAAGGATATAAGAAAATCAAATTGATTGATAATTTGAGTTTTTCTACATCTTATAATTTGGCCGCAGATTCCTTAAATTGGTCGGTTTTGAGTATTAACGGACGAACAAGGTTGTTTGATAAATTGGATGTTACTTATAGAAGCATTTACGATCCTTATCAGATTAATGACAAAGGACAAAGAATAAATAAATTTGTGTGGGAGAAAGATAAAAGGCTGTTTAGAAGAGAAAATACAAGCTGGACATTTGGTTTCTCGTATCAATTGAATCAATCGGATGTGAAAAAGTGGAAATATGGTGATGAGACGCCTCCGGAGAACGAAAATGAAAATAATGATTTATTATTTCCGAATGATTATGTGAAATGGGATAATAATTGGAATTTTGGCATCAATTATTTGTTAACCTATACCAATAAATTTCAGAAATTACAGGATAAATATGAGCGAGATTTTATTCAGACCCTTGATTTTAATGGTAGCATTAGTATTACAGACAAATGGAAAATAGATGCTCGTTCGGGTTATGATTTTAAGCAAAAGTCATTTACCTATACTTCAATTAATATTACCCGGGATTTACATTGTTGGCAGATGAATTTCAATTGGATTCCTTATGGCGGATATAAAAGTTGGAGTTTTACCATAAGAGCCAAATCAAATATCCTAAGAGACTTGAAATATGAACGTAAGAAAGATTTCAGGGATTACGATTAATCGAATAGAATTTACATGTAAAAAACAGGAAGTCGAGCTTTATGCCTAACTTCCTGTTTTTATTTATGAAAGAATTTTTTCTTCCTAAGATTGTACAACTAGTAACTCCTCTTGTAATCGTTTGTGCATAGCCGCTGCAGCATTTCGTCCATCTCCCATAGCTAAAATAACAGTTGCACCACCTCTTACAATATCGCCTCCGGCATAAAGTCCTTCAACAGAGCTTTCTCTTGACTCTTCATCCACTTCTATGGTTCCCCATTTGCTGATATTCAATCCGGATACTGTATTTGGAATGATTGGGTTAGGTGAAACCCCAATAGCAATAACAGCAAGGTCTATTGGAATGATCTCTGTTGAACCTTCAATAGGTAGAGGTCGTCTTCTTCCGGAAGCATCAGCCTCTCCCAACTGCATATTTTGCACTTTTACAGCTTTCAAAACGCCTTCTTCACTAATAAATTCGATTGGATTTTTTAAAGTGTTAAAAATTACCCCTTCTTGTCTGGCGTGATGAACCTCTTCTGCACGTGCCGGTAATTGTTCATCCGAACGGCGATAGATAATCATGGCTTGTTCTGCACCCATTCTTAATGCAGTACGAACGGCATCCATTGCTGTGTTTCCTCCTCCAACTACGGCAATTCTCTTGCCTTTTAATACAGGTGTATCAGCCTCATTACTTCCGGCAAACATGAGGTTTACACGTGTTAAATATTCATTTGCTGATAGTATTCCATTGACATTTTCGCCGGGAATATTCATAAATCGAGGTAATCCTGCACCACTGGCTACATAGAAAGATTTAAAGCCCATTTCTTTTAACTCTTCTATGGTTTGTGTTTGTCCAACAATAAAATTTGTAACAAATTTTACGCCCAATCTTTTCAGATTTTCAATTTCTATATCAACCAATTTATTTGGTAAACGGAATTCAGGAATACCATATTTTAACACCCCTCCAATTTCGTGTAAGGCTTCAAAAACGGTAACATCATAACCATATTTTATCATGTCGCCGGCAAAAGCCAATCCCGAAGGTCCTGAACCTACAACACCGATTTTTATTCCATTTGACGGCATTACTTTAGGGGCGATTTTCTCTTCTGATTGATTTTCGTAATCAGCAGCATAGCGCTCCAAATACCCAATGGCAACGGCGGGTTTGTTTAGTTTAACAGTGTAAAAGCAATTCGCTTCACATTGTTTTTCTTGAGGGCAAACTCGTCCGCAAGCTGCCGGTAAAGCACTGGATTCTTTCAGTGTTGCAGCTGCTTTTAATGGTTCACCATTTTCTATATGCTTGATAAATTCAGGAATGTTAATATTTACAGGACATCCATCAATACAAGTAGGGTTAGGACAGTCCATACAACGCATGGCTTCTTGTTCAGCCATTTCTTGTGTTAAACCTGTATTTACCTCCATATATTGACTTTTATTACGTACATTTGGAGGCGTTTCGGGCATGATTACCCGTTCTATACTCATACGATCTTTGGCTTTTGTCTTTTTTTGTAAAGCAACACGCCAATCTTGTTTTCTTTTTTCTTTATAATAGTCCAAAGGTTCTTTCATTGTCTATTTCCTTTTAACAATTAATTAACTTCTTCAGATTTCAAACTTTTTTCTAAAAGTTCAGCTTCTTCTTTTCGATATCCTTGAAGACGCATTAAAAATTCATCAAAATTAATTTGATGAGCATCAAACTCGGGGCCATCTACACACGTAAATTTGGTTTCGCCACCTACGGTAACCCTACAAGCGCCGCACATTCCAGTTCCATCTACCATAATGGCATTCAAGCTGACCATTGTAGGAATATCATATTTTTTTGTAGTTAAAGCACAAAATTTCATCATGATGCCAGGACCAATAGCAATACACTCGTCAATTTTTTCGCGAGCAATAACATCTTCCATACCGGCAGTAACTAACCCTTTTTTACCTTCACTTCCATCGTCTGTCATAATCACTAATTCATCAGAAACAGCTTTTAACTCATCTTTTAAAATCAATAAGTCTTTGTTTCGTGCTGCCAAAATAGTAATTACCTTATTTCCAGCTTCCTTGAAAGCGGTTACGATAGGAAGGATAGGAGCAGCTCCTACACCTCCACAACATGCTAACACGGTTCCTCCCTTGTTAATACGTGTTGCTTTACCTAAAGGTCCTACCAAGTCCGTAATGTATTCGCCCTCATTTAAGGCACATAATTTACGTGATGATACACCCATTTCTTGTATAACCAATGTAATTGTTCCTTTTTCAAGGTCAGATTTTACAATGGTAAGCGGAACTCTTTCACCTAATTTGCCGGTTTTAGCAATAATAAAATGCCCGGCTTTTCTTGATTTGGCGATAAAAGGTGCTTCTACCTCTAATTGATAGATGCGTTCCGCTAACTTTTCTTTCTTTATTATCTTGTTCATTTAAGTACAAATCTTTTTGAGCTGCCAAAAATATAAAATTACTCTTATCTGCAAGTATAAATTTGATATAAATATATTCCATATATTATTTATATCGATTCTATATAATTTTAATTAATTGTATTTAATATGATAATCAGTTTTTTATATCATAAATAAAGGCGCCGTTAATGGTAGTGTAATGAGCTGAAATATTATGTTTTTTCAGAGAATCGAGCAGTGGAACGGCAATATATTTGGGCGTTTTTCCTGTGATAATTGCTTTTTTGTTTACAGAAAGTTTGGGTAGTATATTATAAAATGATTTTACTTTTGATGTGTTGATAACTAAAAAATCAATTTCCATCTTTTGAGGTAAGTTGTCTATATGTTTCCATTCATCATCAAACACCAATAATTGTTGGTTTAAAAATAATATAAAAGGTGGCTTTATCCGTAAATAATCATTTTTAAAAAGATTTTGAGTTTGAAAATTAATTTTTTCAGGGTTCATAAAATAGTTATCCCAAAAATTATTAATCTGATATTCAATATTTTTTTTATGATTTAAGACAGAAGAGTCTGCTACAAATACACTTTTATTGTTATTGATAAAATTGATGGCCAACCCTTCTTTAATATGATGAAAAACAATTCTTTCATACATGAAAGCTTTCATTCGATTGTTGGAAGCAATGACGAAAAATACCACAATTAATCCCAAGAGGCTATGCAAGATGTATTTTTTATGAATGAGTATATATCTGATAGATAAAAAGATAAATACATACAATAAGATTACTTGCCAAGGGGTTATCCAAATATGACTAAGGTGAGAAAACGATAAACCGCCGATAAAAATGGTTCCTTCTTTTAGCAAAAGCAATACAAATCCCAATATTTTTATTAAAAAAGTGGATAAAAAGAGGATTTTGTAGGTTAAAATAAACAATAAAGTGCCATATAAAATAACACTTGCCAAAGGTATGGCAAAAAGATTGGTAATCAGAAATACAATAGAAATTTTATGAAAATAAAAAATCAAAATGGGGAGCAATAGGGTTTGTGCAGCAATAGATACGGCAGCCATTTCCCAAATATATTTGAGGATTTTTGATTGTGGAAACCACCAGTTTTTGATATAGGGATAGAGCCATATAATGCTAAATACAGCAATATACGAAAGCTGAAAACTCAAATAAGTAATGGAATTAGGATTGATGAGTAGCATCAAAAAAGCACTAAATGCCAATATATTGAGTGAGTTGTACTTTTTTTCAGTCCATTCACTTATGGCTAATAACGAAAACATAATGGTTGCCCTAACGGCAGCATCGCCCAAGCCTGTAACAAAAGCAAATGCCCAAATGAAGATAATGGTAAGAAATATACGTCCTTTTTTAATCCATTTCCTCCTGATTGGGATAAAACTAAAGAGCGTGGTGATAACCATATAAATAATTCCCACATGTAATCCGGAAACGCATAATATGTGCATAGCACCGGCATTAGAAAAATGAAGTTTTACATCATCCGTCAAATATTGATTGTACCCAAAAACCAAAGCTGATAACAATGCTAGTTCATCCTTATGAAGACCTTGTTTTTCAAATAATTTAATGAGTTTCCATCTTAACTGTTGTGCAGTTGATTTTAATGAAAAATATTTCTTTTGGGTTACTTTGTATGCGTTTTTTTGTAAGTAAAAATAATGGTAAATCAGATGTTGATTGAGATATGCTTTGTAGTTAAATACAAAGGGATTTTTGGGTTCTTCCAACGGCAAAGCTTTGCTGTTGAAAATTAAAACATCGCCATATTGTAATTGCTGTGGAAAATTATCTTTTTCGAAATATACCAATGCTTTTCCTTTGCAGGATAACATGTTATCGTTTTTATTGGCAACATATTTGATTTTCACAAAGGTTTTATAGCTATTTTCTTTTTCTATGGGTTTTTCGATAATTTCGGCTACAAATGTTGTGGGTTTATCTTTTGTAATAAAATCTTGAAAATGATGATGAAGTTGATAATTTATATATGTGGAATGCCATGAAAATCCAAGAGAAAATAAAGTGATGAAGATAAAAATACCAAATAAAAGCCTATTCTTGAGGTTAATAAAATAGTCTAATAAGAATGAAGCGATAATTCCAACAAATGAAAATATGAGGATAATTTCAAATGAAAAGTGTTGGTGTAATGGAAGAAAATGTGAAAAGAGAATACCCAAACCAAAAGCAATCACTATCCGCACAAATGGATATTTGTGAAAATAATTATAGTTGTTATGTCTTAGTTTTTGGTACATTTTTTTGTGCTTTCAAATAACAGCTTCTGCATAGCGGTGCATATTCATCTTTTTCTCCCAGTAGCACTTGTTTGTCTTCCGACGATATTCTGTAAGAAAACTGTGCCAGTGTGCCACATTCAATACAAATAGCATGTACTTTTGTGATAAAATCGGCAACGGCTAGCAGTTGTGGCATGGGTTCAAAAGGTTTGCCTTTAAAATCCATATCCAATCCGGCAATAATTACCCTAATGCCTCGATTTGCCAAATTATTGCATACATCCGGCAAATTATTATCAAAAAACTGTGCTTCATCAATGCCTACAACGTCCACATCAGACAAATATAATAAAATTTGTGATGAGTTGTTAATGGGAATGGCTTCCAATGCATTTTTGTTGTGAGACACAACATCTTCCTCAGCATAACGTTTATCTATTTCAGGTTTAAAAAGCTGTACTTTTTGATTGGCAATTTGGGCTCTTTTGATACGCCGAATGAGTTCTTCGGTTTTTCCGGAAAACATTGAGCCGCAAATAACTTCAATAAATCCGTTATTTTTATGATAATGTGGGCTTTTTTCTATAAACATGAAAGTAAATATTATTATTTTTGTAATCTCTTTGACAAAAATAATCATTAAGAACAAATTAATTACCATTATTGCGATGCAGAAAGAACAAAAAGACGAAATAAATGTATTCTTGGACAGAATTAATCTATACATAAATGGCTGGAAAGATGAAAATCAGAAGGTTCATAAGATTGAAAAAGATATTGTTTTAGAGGCACTGAGAAGACTTTATCTGTTTGTGTATGAGTTGGAGGAAAACATGCATATTGATATGCATGATATTGGATCGGATATTTCTCAAGTATCTGTTAATAGGGTGGAAGATGATGAGAAAATAGAAGAGGAGACAGAAACTTTGGCATTGGAAACAGAGGGAAAACAATTACAACCTGAAAAGCAAGTAAGAAAAGAAGAGGAGGAAAAGATTGATATTCCGAAAGAAGTTGCACAATATTTAGAAAATAAGGATAAAGATGAGAAAAAAGAAGAAAAGTCGGTAAGTAGTCTTTTGAATTATATTGATTTGGAAGCTTTGAAAAAAGAACGAAGAAGAGTTACTGAAAATAAGGGAAAAGAGGTAGATTCTCCTTCAATAACATTATCAAACGAGGTTAAGAAGAAGGAAAAAAGCTTACTTGGTCGAAAAATTCATGCAAAAAAGAAATTAGATGAGGATTTATTAGAAGATTTATATGAAAAAGCCATTGATTTCTTTTCAAAAACTGAAATTAAATCGAAAGGCGAACAGAAAGTGTCTCAAAAAATAGAAGATAAACAGGTTGAATCTGTAAAAGAAGAAGATAAATTAACCGAGAAAATAGAGATTCCTCAAACAACGATATTTGATGCTGAAAAGTTGGGGGAGAAAAAGGCAGAAGAACCGGTTAAAAATTCGTTAAATGATTTATTTTCTTCCAAGAATGAAGAGGAAAAAACAATAGCCAATGTTATTAGTAATAAGAAAGGAGGTGATATCAAAAATAATATTGATATTAATCAAAGAATAGCATTTGTTAAAAATCTTTTTGATGGTAATGATTCAGCTTATAATCAGGCGATAAAAGAAATTAATGAATCAGAATCTGAAAATCAGGCATATGAAGTTGCTCGAAGTTATGAGCAAAAATATGATTGGACAAATCATGAAGAAACAAAAGAACAATTAATGTATTGTATTTACCTTAAATTTAAGAATGCCTAGATTGATAAGTTAATTCTAATTGATATGATAAAAGCCCCTGAAAATAGAATGATTTTTAGGGGCTTTTTATTTCTTTTATCGGTTTAATAAAAAGTCTGAATTATTTAGTTTTTTTAGGCTGTTGTTGTTCAGTGTTTATTTTTAAATTACCACTGTATTTTCCGCCCATTTCAATTTCTATGATATCTGTAATAATATCTCCATTTACATTTCCGGATGATTTTATAATAAGTTCTTTACTATTAATATTGCCTTTAATTTGTCCATGAATAATTACATAATCACTTTCAATATTACCAATTATCTTCGACTTTTCTCCTAATATAATACCCTGTTTTATATTTAAATTCCCTTCAATAGTTCCGTCAATACGAATAATACTTTCCCCTTGAATATCTCCTTTTAGAAAAGTATCAACGCCAATAACTGTATTTATAGTAGCTGAATTTAACTTTGATACACTTTTGCCAATTTTCTTTTTATTTCTCATTGTCGGTTTGTGTTAAATCAAAATTCATATAATCCTTTGGGTCAATCTTTTTGCCATTTTTTCTCATTTCATAATGAAGATGAGCTCCTGTACTTCTTCCGGTATTGCCCAATTTCCCAATCATTTGTCCGGATTCTATTTTTTCTCCTCTTTTAACACTAATACTATGTAGATGTCCATAAACCGTTTGTAATTCTTTTTCATGTTGTATGATAACAAAATTACCATAACCTTTATTATATCCGGCAAAAGCAACAACTCCATTTGCTGTAGCTCTCACAGTATCACGCATCTTTCCTCTTATATCTACACCTGAATGATATTCGCTTGTACGTCCTGTAAATGGGTTACGTCTATAGCCGAAATCTGAAGTTATTTTACCTTCGTATGGATTACCTATTGGTATGGATTTGAGATTTTTTTCAAGGTCTTTAACTTGTTTCTCATAATAAGAAGAAATTTCATTAACATCAATGATTTCAAAATCACATCCTCCACCAACATTTTGCATCTCTAATTTTTCTAACCCTCTTTTTTGTAGAAAATTATTTATTTGATAAATACTTTCGTCAATAGATTCAAATGAAGTTTTTAGCTTATTTATGTCAATAAGGCTGCGAACATGATTGGCTTCAGCTAATTTCACTTCGTATTTGATGGTTCGTTGGTAAATTACAAAACCAGAAATAACAGGTAAAGCTATAATTAACAAAGTAAATAAAAAAAGATATTTTTTCCAATGTTTGATTACATATGAAGGAATTTGACGTGTTTTACTCCCTTTTCCTTTGGTGTTTACAATAATGACAGATTCTTTGTGAATTCTCATTTTTGAATATATTAAAAAGACAATAGTTAAATTTAATGAGCAAATTTAATCTTTTTTTTAATAAATTATCGATTTAACTAGAAAAAATATGTAATACAGGCTGTTTTTGTGCTAAAATCTAATTAAATAAGGGTTTTATGAAAGAAAAAGATGTTATTTTTTAAACAAATAAACATTTTGTTTTGCTTTTAAATGTATTAAAAGTTGGGGTTTTACCCATTTATTTCCATTGAAAAGTCTCAATAAGATGTTCCATATCCGTTTTGATAAAATCAATAACCGGCTGTAATGAGTCATTATTGGGTTTGTTGTTAAAATACAATGCTCCTCTAAAAAAATGTGTTGTGCTATCTGTAATATAAAATTGATAGGGAGAAGCTGTTTCTGAGCCTGATAATTCAAAAATTAAACCATATTTATTTTTTGAGGGTTCCATGATAACTTTGTCTTTTATGGCATTGGATTTTGTAATGTGTTTGGCTACAAACTCATGGCTATCATTAATTAATGTAGCTAAATTATTATTTATCTTCTTGTAGGAGCAATATACTGTTCCTCTAAAATTAGGATATTCAATATTTATCCAATAGGTTTCTTTATTTGTGATATTCTTTGTGTTGATAAAGCTGTATGTAGGATACTGAAATTGATAAGGAAAAGATACACTATCAAAAACCTGATAATTTCTTTGTGGCAGTGTAATGCGAAAATATCCGCGAGGTTTTGGGGTTTGATTTTCATTATTACACGCCCAAAATCCTAAGGCAATAAATAATATGATGATGATTTTTTTCATTTTTTTAGATTTTCGCTTTTGGTTATTGGCTGTTGGCTTTTGGCCTTTAGCTTTTGGTTATTTCTAACCTTATCATTCACAATTCACTATTTTATAATTATTTCCTCCCACCGCTTCGACTCTGCTTGGTTGCTGAGGGAAGTCGAAGTACAGCAATCGCCGACCTTCCATTTTCGGTCTTCGACTCATTTGCCATTCATAATTCTTAACGCTTTAAAGCCGCTTTTACCTTTACAATTCTTCTGTCGTCGGTTTCTATAATATCAAATTCAAAATCTAGGATATTTATTTTAGCTCCTTTTGGTGGTATTCCACCTTCTTTTTCAAGGATTAAACCGGCTAATGTGTCAGATTCTCCTCTCAATTCGTCAAAATATTTACTTTCTTTTTCAAAAATCTTACAGAAAAAGGCTAAAGGCGTTTTTGCTTCAAAAATATAGGCGTTTTCCCCAACTTTAGAATAATTAGCTTTTTTCACCATATCAAATTCATCATTGATATCACCTACAATTTCTTCAATAATATCTTCCAAAGTAACAATTCCTGAAGTGCCCCCATACTCATCCACAACAATAGCCAAATGTATTTTATCTTCCTGAAAAGCCTGTAACAAATCGCTAATCGGCTTGTTTTCGGGTACGTAATATGGACTTCGAAGAATAGTTTGCCATTGAAAATCAGTTTTTGAAATATGAGGAATTAAGTCTTTCACATACAAAATGCCTTGTATTTCATCAAAACTTTCTTTGTAAACAGGAATTCTTGAATAACCTTTCTTGATTACTGTGTTTAGAATCTCTTGAAAAGACGTATCATAATCTATGGCTGTTACATCCACACGACTTCTCATGATTTCTCGCACAACCATATCACTAAAATTCACAATTCCTTTTAGGATTTTCTTTTCCTTATCTTTACTTTTTTCTCCTCCGGTAATGTCTATGGCTTCCGAAATATCCGTCATAGATATGTTTTGCTTCTTATTATCAAATTTTTTGTCAATGATTTTGGTAGAATATACCAGCAAACTACTTGAACGATAAAAAATCTTACTTAACGTATTGATAAAAGGTGCAATAAGTGTTGAGAATTTTACAGGCTTGTGTGTTGCAATAATTTTGGGCATAATCTCCCCAAAAATGAGTAATATAGAAGTAATAGCCACTACTTGAATGACAAATGCCAATACAGCATTCCCTTCCAAATTAAAAAGTTGGGTGCTTACAAATGAAGAGACCATGACAATCCCCACATTGATAAAATTATTTGAAATAAGAATGGTTGCTAACAGTCGTTTAGGTTTATTAAGCAAGTTAATTATCAACTGACTGCTTTTGTTTTTCTTTGTTGATAATTCATCTAAATCCTGAGGTGTTAGCGAAAAAAATGCTACCTCTGATCCGGAAACAAGTCCTGATAATATCAACAATATAACAATAACTACAAAACCAATAACCGATTCAAAGTTTAAAGGTCTTAATAAGGTAGTAATGATGGCCAACAAATCTCCAAAATAAGGTAATGGGTCTTCCAAAATTATAATTTTTTAGTGGGCAAAAGTACAAAAAGATTTTTAACTGCAATATTATCCATTGTGATTTTTGATTTATGAGGTAATTTTTTTAACCAAATTTATCATACTATCTTTATCAAAACCACATTTTTTGATTAATTCGTCACGTGTACCATGTTCTACAAACTTATCAGGAACACCTAATTTATGTATATTAGCCATATATGAATGTTGATTTTTAAATGCTTCAATTGCACTACCCAATCCTCCAACAATTGTACCGTCTTCAACTGTTATAATGTGTTTGTGAGATTTAAAAATGGTATGCAATAAATCTTCATCAATTGGTTTTAGAAATCTCATATTATAAACAGCAACGTTTATATCCTCTTTCTCCAAAGATTGAGCTGCGGCTAAGGCATCATTTCCCGGATGTCCAATTGAAACAATTGCAACATCATCTCCTTGTCTCAATACTTCGCCTTTACCAATAGACATAGTCTCAAAAGGCGTTCTCCAATTCGGCATAACGCCTTTTCCTCTTGGATAACGAATCGAAAATGGCCCATAACCACCTTTTTGCGCGGTGTACATCATGTTTCGAAGCTCTTTTTCATTCATAGGAGCTGCAACAATCATATTTGGAATACATCTGAAATAAGCCAAATCAAAAACACCATGATGTGTAGCACCGTCCTCACCTACCAATCCTCCACGATCCAAACAGAAAACCACATCTAATTTCTGCAATGCTACATCATGAATTACCTGGTCGTAAGCCCGTTGCATAAAAGAACTATAGATATTACAAAATGGAATTAATCCTTGTACAGCCATTCCGGCAGAAAATGTTACGGCATGTTGCTCAGCAATACCTACATCAAAAGCTCTGTTTGGCATTTTTTCCATCATGATATTTAGCGAAGAACCCGAAGGCATGGCAGGGGTGACCCCTACAATTTTTTCATTCTTTTTTGCCAATTCAACAATGGTTTCTCCAAATACATGTTGATACTTAGGTGGTTCTTTTTTGTCTTTTGTCTGCTTAATCTGCTCTCCGGTTGTTTTATCAAAATACCCCGGTGCATGGAATTTCACTTGATTTTGCTCTGCTTTTTCAAATCCTTTCCCTTTTACGGTAATGCAGTGCAACAATTTAGGTCCTTCAATATTTTTTAAATCTCTTAGTATTTTCACCAATGAATGCACATCATGTCCGTCAACAGGACCAAAATACCTGAAATTGAATGCTTCAAAAAGATTGTTTTTATTTGATATTGAGGATTTTACAGCATGTCTAATTTGTTTTACAATAGCTCGAGAATTTTTACCATATTTTGTTTTTCCACCCATAGCCGTCCATACAATCTCTCTAAAACGATTGTAAGCTTTTGAGGCGTTAATATGTGCAAAATACTCTTTTAAAGCCCCCACATTTTTGTCAATAGCAATGCCATTGTCATTTAAAATTACTAAAATATTGGAATTAGCCACACCTGCATTATTTAAGGCTTCCATTGCCATTCCGCCGGTCATAGCCCCATCCCCAATAACAGCAATATGCTGACGTTTGTCATCTTTTAATAAAGAAGAGGCTACCGCCATGCCCAATGTTGCCGATATGGAGGTGGAAGAATGACCAACACCAAAGGTGTCATATTCACTTTCTTCCATTTTTGGGAAACCGCTAATACCATTTAACTTACGATTGGTGTGAAAACGCTCCCGCCTTCCCGTAAGGATTTTATGGGCATAGGCTTGATGCCCTACATCCCACACCACTTTATCATAAGGGGTATTAAAAACGTAGTGAATTGCCATCGTTAATTCGATAGTGCCGAGTGTTGCACCCAAATGTCCGGGATTTTTCGTAGCTTCATCAATAATAAAAGCCCTTAGCTCTTCACCCAATTGGGGTAATTGCTGAACCTTTAACTTTTTTAAGTCTTCCGGTGAGTGTATTTGGTTAAGTAACGACTTACTTTCTTCGTTCATGTTTTTTTAATTGGACCACAAAGATAATATTTTCAATAAACATAATTGAAAAATCAGACTTTACAATAAATTTTTGAGTTTTATTTCTTAGAATAACGAAGAATTTTATGTTTTTAGTCTTTCTCAGAAAGAATATCAAGCATACTTCCTATCAATCTGTTTACTGCTGGCTTGTAATCCTTACAATATTCTTTTCTAATTCTGTTGGCAATAACTACACAGACAGTTAATACCTCATGTCCTAAAGATTTCCCTAATCCATAAAGGGCAGAAGTTTCCATTTCAAAATTTGAAATAGTTTTATTATTAAATTTGAAATTTTCTAGTCGTTTATTCAAGTCGGGATAGGCTAAAGGCATTCTCAATACCCTGCCTTGAGGTCCATAAAATCCGGGAGCGGTTACAGTAATACCATGATAATAGTCAGCATTGAGTTTTTTGCTAATCGAATCCGAACAAGGAATAAAATAAGGCTTTGAAAGTGCTGTAGGCCATTTAGTTTGCTCTATAAAAGCTTGGGACATTTTTTTATCCTCAATGTTATTAATATCTTGATAATAATTCATTAACCCGTCGATACCTAAGGCAAAATCCGCAGCAACAAAAGTTTCCACGGGAATATCTGCTTGCAAAGCTCCGGAAGTTCCCAATCGCACCATTCTTAAAGCCTTTTTTTCGGATTTAACTTCCCGTTTTTTCAAGTCGATATTGACTAAAGCATCAATTTCATTAATAACAATATCCAAATTATCCGTACCCATTCCGGTAGAGATTACACTTACAGGCATGTTATTATAAGTTCCGGTATGCGTTTTAAGTTCCCGGTTTTGTACTTTGTATGTAATCGTATCAAAAAAAGAAGAAACAGTATCAACACGTCCGGGGTCACCAACCAATATAATGGTGTCGGCTAACATTTCCGGTTGTAATTTCAGATGATAAATACTACCATCACTATTTAATATCAATTCGGATTCGTGAATCATGATTATAAGTTTTAAAATGAATTAAAAAATGATTTTTTTGCAAGAGGACACTTCTAAAAATAGTAAATTCGAGGTGTAAGCAAATATAAAATCCTCATTTACTAAGTAAACTCCTATTTTTAGAAGCCCCCAAGATTACATTACAGCCTTAAACTGCTTTAAGAAACGCAAATCATTCTCAAAATATAAACGCAAGTCATTGATATTATATTTTAACATGGCAATACGCTCAATTCCCATACCAAAAGCAAATCCACTATACTCATTAGGGTCTAATCCTGATGATTTTAACACGTTAGGATCAACCATACCACATCCCAAAATTTCTAACCAGCCTGTATATTTACAAACATTACAACCTTTTTGTCCACAAATGTTACAAGAAACATCCATTTCTGCCGAAGGTTCGGTGAAAGGGAAATATGAAGGGCGGAAACGTATCTTGGTATCTTCTCCGAAATAGGATTTTGCAAAATAAAATAAGGTTTGCTTTAAGTCCACGAAAGATACTTTTTTATCAATATACAATCCTTCAATTTGATGAAAAATACAGTGAGCTCTTGCCGAAATGGCTTCATTTCTAAAAACACGTCCCGGTGCAATAATACGAATTGGAGGTTTTTGAGACTCCATAACCCGAACTTGAACCGATGAAGTATGTGTGCGAAGTGCAATATCCGGATTTTTGTGAACAAAGAAAGTATCTTGCATATCTCTTGCAGGATGTTCTTCCGGAAAATTCAGTGCTGAAAAGTTATGCCAATCATTTTCAATCTCAGGCCCTTCTGCTACGGTAAAACCAATGCGAGAAAAAATCTCTGTAATTTCATTTCTAACAATAGAAATTGGGTGTCTAGCTCCAATTTCTTGTTGATTAACCGGCTTACTTAAATCCTCATGCGTATTTGTTTTGGATGTCGCTTGAGCAAGGGTTGTGTTGAATTCGTCAAATTTTCCTTGTGCTTTGTTCTTCAATTGATTAATTAGCATTCCGATTTCCTTACGTTCTTCGGGCTGTACATTTTTAAAATCACTGAAAAGTTGATTGATTTCGCCTTTTTTACTTAAAAAACGTAATCTAAATGCTTCTAATAATTCTTTTGATTCTATGTTAAACTCATCAACTTGTTGAACAAGTGCTTTTATTTTATCTTTCATCTGATTCTTTTAATTTATTTTTTCAATGGCTTTTGGCGGTTAGTTCATCTGTTGTCTTTTATCCAACTCAAAACTATTTTTTCATTCTTAGTTGATCAACTTCATTTTCATAATAACAGGTTTTATAGGTTTGTCACCTCTTCCTGTTTTTACCAATGAAATTTTATCTACCACATCCAGCCCTTTTACAACTTCGCCAAAAACTGTATATTGTTGGTCTAAAAATGGTGTGCCACCAATGGTTTTATAGGTATTTATTTGATCTTCTGTATATTTGATTTTCAAATGATTTGCCATTGCAGATAACGAAACGCTATCATATACTTTCCCTTCAACAATATAAAATTGGCAACCTGAAGATCGTTTTTTAGGATTCACTTGGTCGGGCATTCTTGCCGCTGCTAAAGCGCCTTTTTTATGAAAATGGTTTTTATTGATTTCCGCCGGAAGTGTATGTGATTTTTTTCCACCACCTTGAATCATAAAATCCTTAATAACACGATGAAAATCCGTTCCATTATAATGACCTTCTTTCACTAATTTGATAAAATTATCTCTATGGAGAGGTGTGTCATTGTAGAGTTTTACTACAATATTTCCGTAATCAGTTGTTATTTCTACCTGTGTTTCTTTTTCTTGGGCAAAGCCACTAAATATCCACAATAAAAATCCGATTAATATGATTGATTTTTTCATAATATTTTCTTGTAGGGATTATTTAATCACTTCAATTTGCATTAAAACATCCTTTTCAGGTCTGTCAGCCTTATCTTTCTTCACTTTTGCAATAGAGTCAATTACATTTAAGCCCTCATATACTTCTCCAAAAACGGTATATTCACCATCAAGAAATGGAGTTCCTCCAATGGTTTTATAGATGTTTTTACGTTCCTCAGGGAATGTGAATTTTCCTTGTTTTTCAAGTTCAGCTTGTACCAAAGGCTCTACTTTTTCAGCGATAAATTTCTCAAAACCAGCTTTATCTTGATTTTTTTGTAAGGTTTCCAATTCTTTTTTCAGTGCTTCATTAGCAGGGTCATTGATTAATGTTCTGAATATTTGTTGTTGTTTTCCCATATTCATACGTTGTTCCATGCTTGCAAAGTCAGCATCTTTATAAGTTTGACCTTGAACAATATAAAATTGAGATCCGGAAGATTTTTTCTCAGGGTTTACCATATCTCCCTCTCTTGCTGCTGCTAAAGCTCCTTTTTTATGAAAATATTTATCTACAAATTCTGCATCAATCTTATATCCGGGACCTCCGTTTCCTAATCTTTTTCCGGCTTCAGCCCCTTTAGATTGAGGATCACCACCTTGAATCATAAATCCATCAATTACACGGTGGAAAAGCAAACTGTCATAAAACCCCTCTTCTACTAATTTGATAAAATTGTCTCGATGCTTTGGCGTTTCATCATATAGTTTGATTTTCATATCACCATAAGCGGTTTTTATGATTACTTTTTTCTCTCCACCTTTTTGTGCATTTCCATTGTTACAGCTCATTGAAATAAAAATTATTGCAATTAATAATAAATTTAGTGTCTTTTTCATCTGTTTAATTTTTTTATTCTAATTTAGATATTCATGCAAAGTTAATTTTTTTATTGTAAACTATATAAATAGCGTGCCAAAAATTTAATCTTAACACTTTTAAGCAAAAAAAATAACAAAGAATAAATATTATAAATGCAGGTTGAGATTTTAGTTCATATTAAAATTTTTTTATATTTTTATGCCAATAAATGAGCTCAATGTGATAATTTGATAATGAGTTAATGTGGCAATGTGATAATTTGATAATGGAAAAAATAACTATTAAGGATAATTAAGAACATTAAGAAAGGGTAAATTAAAAAGTAAAAGATAAAAGGTGAAACAAACGCAAAATCAAAGACGAGAGGTAATCCCCCTTGGAGAAGCGGTGCATTGAGCGTAGTCGAAATGTGGCAGGGGGATTGATTAATTCTTAATTGAAAAAACATCTCGATACAAATTTGTTCGTTCCTCACAAATTCACTCAATGTGACAAATGTGATTAACGCTATACGAGTGGTATCAGGTCGAGTAGGTTTGAGAAACGAAAACTGTATCGAGAGCACAAGTATAAAGATGCAATGCATCTAAAAATAGATAACACAAAAAAGCCAATAGCCAAAGGCTAACGGCGAACAACCAATAGCGAACAAGTCAAAGATTAAAAGATAAATCATGAAATACATTACATATAAATTACTGATTGTTGTATTTTGCTTGCAAGCTGTTTCGTTATATGCAGGGCATGAAAGCCGTTCGCATGGAGCGCGTTCTGCAGCAATGGGGTTTGCGGATGTGGGATTAAAAGACTTCTGGTCGTTAAGAAATAATCAAGCGGGATTGGCATATTTTAATCAAAAACAGGTAGGGATATATTATGAAAATCGATTTTTAATTAGTGAGTTAGGATTTCAAAGTATTGGTATAACTATTCCTGTAAAGCAATCGATTTTTGGTGTTACTGCTGATTATTTTGGAGATGAGAATTTTAATGAAACAACCATTGGAATTGCTTTTGCTAGGCAGTTATTTGAGAATTTCAGTGTGGGAATACAGTTAGATTATCTGACTACTTTTGTGAATAACGAATATTTTAGGCGACATCACTTGCTTACCTTTGAGTTGGGTTTGTTGTATGATATTACTGAATCTATAACTGTTGGGGCACACACTTATAATCCTTTTGAAACAAAATTGAATAAAGACGATAGAGAAATTATTCCGGCAACATATAGCCTTGGTTTGGTATTTCAAATCAATGAAGATATATTACTGTCTTCTGAAATAGAAAAAGTAAGTGATAGAGATGAGTCGTTTAAAATAGGGGTTGAGTATAAAATTGCCAAACGAACTTTTGTAAGGGCAGGTATAGGCTCAAATCCCGGTATCTTTTCTTTTGGATTTGAAACTGCTTGGAAAAGCATTACTTTCCAATTTGCATCTTCCCGACATCAAGTGTTAGGCTATTCGCCAATGGCTTCGTTAATGATTAATCTGTAATATGAAGAGTATATGATACGAAATAGATTATGGTTGTTTTTCTTCTTCATATTGGTAAGTAATACTGTTTTTTCTCAAGAAAGTATTCAGAGTATTATTGAAGAAATTGTTGAAGGTCAAAATGTTGAAAGTGATAGTGGGGAAGAGTTTACTTCATTAGTAGAAGCTTTAATGGATTTGTCGGTCAATAAGATTAATATGAATAGTGCTGTGGTGGAGGATTTTAAAGCAATTCCTTTTTTGACGGCATTGCAAATCAATAATTTGATTACTTATCGCAAAAGACATGGTAAGTTGGTAAATGTATATGAATTGTTGTTAATTGAAGGGTTTGATGAAAAAACAATTCGTTGGCTATCGGCTTTTGTTGCTTTTGATGTGGAAAAAGAGAAGCCTGATTTGAAGCGTTTGTGGTGGCAGCATGAGCTTATTGCACGCACCAAAACGATATTACAAAATCAAGAGGGGTATCAAAGAACTGATTCAACTCGTTATTTGGGTAACCCATACCAATATTATTTAAGATATGTTGTGAGTAACAAGTGGGGAGAGGCAGGTGTTACCATGGAAAAGGATCCGGGAGAACCATTTCTTAAATATGGAAATTCATCGGGTTTTGACTATTATTCAGCACATGCATTTGTTAAAAATATTGGTGTCATTCGTAAGTTAAATATTGGAGATTATAGCTTGCGTTTTGGACAAGGATTGAATTTGTGGAGTGGATTTTCTTTTGGAAAATCTTTGTTGCCCAATACAGGACAAAAATATGGAAATGGGATAATGCCTTATAAATCAGTGGCGGAATCCAACTATTTTAGGGGTGTAGCTACAGAATTGTATTACAAGAACTTATCTTTGAGTGTGTTTTATTCTAATCATAAATTAGATGGGACAGAAATAACAACAATTGATAGTTTAGATACAGAAACGGATAGAATATCTTCAGTTTATCAAAATGGTTATCATAGAACATTCAAGGAATTTGAAAAGAAACATAACCTTAAAGAAGTCCTTTGGGGTGGAAATTTAAAATACAATATCAATCGATTAATGTTGGGATTAACCCTTTATACGGTGGGATTTGATAAGGAAATTAATCCGGATAATCAACTGCATAACCAATTTGCGTTTAGAGGTAAGCAAAATTTTGTAAAAGGGGCTGATTTTTTTTATGCATCTCATCATGCTGAATATTTTGGGGAGATTAGTTTAGATAAAAATAATTATGCCGCCGGATTGATAGGTGCTAATTTTTATCTCGACCCTGCTATTACGCTCAATGTCTTATATCGAAATTATCATCAAAAGTATAATAACCATTATGCGGCAGGTTTTGGAGAATATGGTCATACCAAAAATGAAAGTGGGCTTTTTGCGGCAGTCACATTCGGGATTAATAAAAACTGGTCATTTTCCGGTTATGCTGATTTTTTTAGTAACAAAAGTGCGCGTTTTGCTTTAGATTCACCTTCGAGGGGAGCTGAATATGCTTGTCGGCTTAATTTTATTCCCAATAGGGAAAGTCTATTGTATGTAAAGCTGTTTTTTGAAGATAAAGCAAAGAATGTTCCGCAATCTATTCCTATTCAGGAAGCTCAGAAAGTGAAACGAACTAAAATACGCTTGCATTTTCGTAAGAATATCCGCCAATTTGAAATAAAAAGTCGGATAACGAAAACCATTGTAAAAAAAAGTAATACCCCTTCTCATGGTTTTTTGATTTATCAAGATGTGAATTATACATTTGAGCGGATTCCCTTGAAGCTTTATGGTAGGATAGCCTTGTTTGATACTGATGATTATGCTTCTCGGGTTTATGCATACGAACATGATATGTTGTATGCATTCTCTTTTCCGGCCTATTATTACAGTGGAAACCGATTTTATGTGATGGCAAAATACCAATGGCATAAAATCTCTTTTTGGTTACGATTTTCTTCTACTCAATACCATCATAAAGACAAAATTCTAAGTGGGCTTAATGAAATTAAAGGGAATCGGGTATCGGAAATCAAATTTCAAGTACGGTGGAAGTTTTAATTAATTACATTAGTATCCAAAAGCTTATAAAAACGACTTTATTTTGAGTGTATAATCTAAGGGTTTTGGTTGTTAACCTTTGGTTTTTAGTATTTTGACTTCGGTAATTATATTATTTATATGTGCGAAATTTAAAGAAGCCAAGGGCTAAAGGCTAATAGCCTGTAAATTAACATTAAACAGTTATTCTAAATTACCAATCGGTGCTTTATTGCAAAAACTTTTGGATGTTAATGATTTCTTATTTATCCTTTTTATTACCCTATTTGATTATTAAATATAATTAAATAATTATAAATAACTTGACCTGAAATATATTGTTTCGGGAAAGAAAGTTGTCTGTTTTTAAGGAAGATGTAGTGTTGTTTAACCGTTTCATATGTAATAATTATTATATCTAAATATGATTTGTAATAATGCCATTTAATTTGTGTTAGTGTTGTTTTTTTAATAATTTTTATAATATATTGTATTTTTTGTAAATATCTGTATTTCAAAAATATAAATATTTATTTTTAATTTTTTCTTCAAGAATTAATGAAAGGTTGCTCTTGCTATGATTAAAAGAGTATAAATGGTTGATTTTTTTGTAAATTTGCTTAATTGTGTAAATATGCCTTAACATTTTAAGTGGGAGAAAATAGAGAAGTATTTATTTAATAATGATGTATTTAATATTAAAAGTTAAATACATGTTAGAAGAGGGTGTTAACCAGTGAGGGATTTTGGCATTATTTTTGTTTCTTTGAATTAATATTGTTTTTTGTAAATTATAATATGCTATTTACAATGAATTTTATAGCTTTTATGGGAGATTAATTAAATTCTTAAAATGAAAGAAAAAAATTACGTTCAAACTTTATGTTCCTGTTCACAACTTTTGAGAATGATTCTTAATTAGTCGTATTTTTAACTGGAAAAAGCTATTGATATACTAAATAATTGTTCAAATAAATGTTAAAAAACTTGCGAAATATAAATAAATGTGTAAACACACACACACACACACACACACACACCAAATCTTATGTATATAATGGCATGTGTAGAGTGATGTATGCTTTTTGCATAAATTTTCACAAAACAACTTCATCCGCATCTTTGCAGGGGAGTTGTTTTTTATGCCCAAAGATTATAGATAACAATTGTAATATAATAAATTTAAACAGAGTATTTAAATGAAAATAAAAACAATAATTAATTTAAAATAAGTAGTATGAAAGAGAAAATTACTTTTAAAAAGAACTTTATGTTCTTGCTTACATTGGCAATGTTCCTGTGGCAAGTCCCTAAAGTTAATGCGCAGGTCACCTTTAATGGGACGCTGCAATCTAATCCAATATCCATTTGTGATGAGAACAAACCATTACAAGTGGATTTTACCGTAGGACAAGCTACGACGAATGCCATTAAGGTAAGTGTACAACTTGCTAATGGTATTGAGTATGATGGTGGACTAAGTATTGTAAGTTCAGCTCCGGCAGGGGCTTTTACCATTGCCGAAGATGACGTTTCTGTTCCGGGTAATCCAACATTTACAATTAGTAAAAATAGTGCTATTGCATTAGCAGATAATGTGGTGTTTACCTTTAATCGTAAAGCAGTTTGTACAGCTTACGAAAATGCCCTTACCGCTAATGATACCGGTTTTGAGTTTATAGACGAAGTAACCATAGACATAGATGGTAGCACAAAAAGCCAGGCGTCACTTCCATACAGTGTAGTGTATCCTAACTTGGTACTGACGCCGCCTTTGGCAACTAATGATGCCAATATAGGAGACGTTATTACACGTACTTATAAAGTGGAAAATGGAGGATTAACATCGGCAAAAAAAGTAATAGTTACTTTAGATTACGAAAATCCTGCGTATTTCCAAGCTCCGGGAGCGGCTACCTTAGAAGTAGATGCCGGTAGTGGTTTTGTTGCACTTACCGGTGGTACAGTTAGTGGTACTAAGGTTACTTATGTAATTGAAGGCGCTAATTTGGGAACAGGTAATGAATTAGTGAATGGAGCATCTATTATATTACGAGAGGTGTTTGAACTAAAAACTTGTAACCCAACAACTCATTACACTGCAGGTTGGGGTTGTGATAACACTAAGCCTTGCCAGGAAGTAGATGGAAGTAGTATTGTAACAATGGCAGGAGGGGCTCCTAACTTTAATAGTATTACCTATGAGCGTGTTGATTACACGAATATGTGTAGTGATTATAAGTTGAAAATACACTATACAAACTCAGGTAATGGGGCGATGTATGATGTAGGTATGGAGTTTATAGGTGGTAGTAGTCCTGAATCAGAGGGGTTTACAAAGCATACTTTTTCTAATGTTAATATTAACGGAAATGCTATTGCAAACTCTTTCACAGCTACAAATCCAATTTATGCTGGAGTATTGGTTAAAACAGGGGACGTTTTTAATACGGATCCTGATGGTACAGGCACTGGTTTGGAAGACTTAGACGGTGATGGTTTTTACGATGACCTTGCCGGAGGACAAACGGTAGATTTGGAAGTAACCGTAACCATAAAGCCTGAGCAAATGACTTGTGGAGAAGCTCTGCATGATGTTTATAACAGAACCAATATGTACTTCCGTACCGCTTGTGCCCCACAAGAACAAAAGGTTGTTCATAGGGTGAAAAATCCTTTAATAGACTATCGAAGAACAATCCTTTCAGATGCTTCTTATATGCCTGCAACTATTGAGGCAGGAACTCCTTTTTCAGACAACAGAATAGGATTTACTTATTATAGTTATGGTAATAAGTATCGTTCTGCTGATACCCGATTTGTTACGGTTATAGAAGTGCCGAATGGTATGACATTGTCTAATATTAAATGGGTAGATGGAAGGTTCCCAAGTGGGGCAACGCCTGTTGATCCGCAAAGTGTTACTCAAAACGGAAATACCATTACGGTGGTATCCCCTTCAAGTGTATATGGACACATTACTTTTGACGCTGTTTATGAGTGTCAAGCAGATAATTCTAATGTAGTTATCGACTATAAAGTACACGAGGTGGCAGATTATGCCAATTATCCTGATTGTTTGTCTCTTGGAGAAAATATAATTTGTGAAAGTCATCCGTTTACAGTAATTAATTGTGGAGACTGTCCGGCAGGAGTTTCTACAGGATTAGCTATAGTAGAGCGTGAGGATAACTCTTTGGGTTGGACAGACGCTACGATGACTACGCTACAATCTCGTAACAACATCTCTAAATACGATTTGGCAAAAGCCCTCTACAAAGACGAGTTTAAAGTAGAAACGACTGCCACACAGTATGGTGCGGCAACTAATTTAGGGGCTAGATTGGTAGTGGCAAATAATAAGCTGATGCTAATGGGCAAACTATTGATTGGGATTTAACAAGTATTCTTCCTACGGGAGGTTTACAAGATGGGGATAAAATAAAAATTACGACTCGTTATGCAGTTACCAGTCAAAAATATCCTCGAAAAGATAAAAATTCAGGAAAGTCTTGGTATGTATATAATTCTGATAGTCCCGCGGGTACACCGGTATGGGAAGGGACGCATAAATATTGTTCGGAATTAACACCTGAAATTTACTTAGTAGGAACAAGTACGATAAATGCTACTAATACGTGGTTCTTGCAAGGCTGTGAAAAGAAGAATTTAGGTGTTAATT
>PDWJ01001155.1_pt1 | contig 54859 bp, 55 predicted proteins | sample 1430881 | NCBI WGS metagenome assembly PDWJ01 (sample SAMN01162460, study PRJNA174530) | Oral metagenome, whole genome shotgun sequencing project. | biome: Marine environment; feature: Marine mammal; material: Swab sample of the gingival sulcus; isolation source: swab sample of gingival sulcus...
TGGTAATATTGTTGAAAGCTCAGAAATATTGAAGAAACAACTCAACAAGATAAGAATATGAAGTTGAACTCAGGAAGAATTTTGTCGTCACAGCTAACGCCTTATTATGTCTTATGATGTAACATACTAATTTTGCGACTTTAAAATTTTCATTATCTTTTCTTTATTGTAATGTCAACAAAAACAGCAATAGTAATTATATTTATTGAAGTATAATTTTTATTTTCCCAACAGAATCATAGTGGCTTTGACAAAATCTACACGATGTATGACGTATAATGTATACGCCATAGAGGAGGATGCAGAATCTTAAGGCGTTGAAAACAAAACCAGAATGCTTTATCTCACCATGACGCGTACCAAAAAATAGTCAAACAGGAATCAAAAAGGGTGCTGAGTGTACGTTGCCATCCGTGCCATGGTAAAACTTTATACAAATATTTTATCTTCTGACAATAAATAGGTAAGGTGCGCCCGCAATCAATAGACCAGATTAACATAGTAATGAAAAAACGACCTTGACATTTTAAGGATTGATCATCATCATTTTTTACAACCACGGGCCGCCCTTGGTCTATAAACACCCAGGCACCGCCCACAACAAAATTTGAAAGATCTGAGTGAATTACACAGACTTTCTTATAAACCGCCACGGGCGGACCTGTTTTTTCACCTCGGTTCGCCCACAACAAATATAGAAAGAACCAATGGGTTTGCATCGGACTTTCATATAAAAAAATAATGTGTTAAACTCAAAAAAGGACCCTGCCATATGAAAAAAATTATTTTATTGCTGGTAGTTGCGCTCATTGCCGTTACAGGTTGTAATGAGAACGGAAGAGACGAAAAAAAAGAAGGAGATTTAACATTCCCTGAACATACACAACATACAAAAACCATTTATCTGGCAGGCGGCTGTTTTTGGGGGGTGGAAGGATATTTTCAGAGAGTAAAAGGTATTGTGGATACAGATACCGGGTATGCCAATGGAAACACGGAAACCACAAGCTATGAAAACATAAAATACACGGATCATGCGGAAACGGTAAGGATTGATTATGATATCGCCATGATTTCATTAGAAGAAATATTGCTGCATTATTTCGGCATCATAGATCCGGTCTCATTAAATAAACAGGGCTATGACATTGGTCGTCAATACAGGACAGGGGTATATTATACGGATATTAATGATCTGCCAGTGATAGAAAAGATCTTTGCCTATGAAGAAAATATTCACGGAGATCTGGCCGTTGAAAAACAGGAATTGAAAAATTTCGTAAAAGCGGAAGAATACCATCAGGATTATCTGAAAAAAAATCCCCAAGGATACTGCCATATTGATTTAAGCCAGGCTGAAGCGCCGTTATTTGATAGAGAATATAAAAATCCCAAAGAGGAGCAAATAAAAGAGACACTGGACGAACTAAGCTATTCCGTCTTAAGAGAAAATGCCACAGAACTTCGGGGGAGTTCAGAATTGAACAGCGAATACAGAAAAGGACTCTACGTGGACAAGATAACAGGAGAGCCTTTGTTTGCATCAAAGGACAAGTTTGATTCTGGCTCTGGCTGGCCCAGTTTTTCTAAGTCTATACTCGCTAGCAATGTGACTTATTTCAAAGATCAATCCTATGGGATGAACAGGGTTGAAGTCAGATCTAACGGAGGGGATAACCATTTAGGACATGTCTTTACAGATGGATTAGAAGAAAAAGGCGGCCTGCGATATTGCATCAATGGCGTATCTCTCACTTTTATTCCCTATGAACAGATGGAAGAACAAGGCTACAAGGAATATATGGTCTTATTGTAAAACTGAGGGGATTGCGGGTAGCACCAAGAATCTGACGGATTCCGTCAGATCAACAGATCATATCTGAACGATCAACGACATTTAACTTGACCCCATACACCCTGCGGTGATATAAACTGTCGTTTTTAGATCGCCTGACTGGCAGGTGATTGGAGGATTAATCCTTGCTCCGAGCTTTATACAAACTGGCCGGGGCTTTATATCCGTAAGGAGACAAAATGAGGAAATATGAAACCGTCATTATTTCTGACCCTGATCTTCAGGATCAAACCCGCGTAGCGCTGTTTGATAAAATCAGAAATATCATTACCCGAGAAAATGGAATTATTATCGACTTTGACGAATGGGGCAGCAAAAAGCTGGCCTATGAAATCAAGAAAAAACTCCGTGGCCATTACATCTGTCTGACATACGGTGGTACCGGCGGCCTGGTAACAGAGCTTGAAAGAAACCTTCGTCTCAGTGACGATATCTTGAAATTTATGACTCTCCTACTTTCCGATGACGTCACGGCCGAATCCATTGCACAAGAAGTGGCCGACGCCAAAGAAGCCGCAGCAGCTGAACAAGCGGCTAAAGCTGAACAAGCGGCCAAAGCAGAACAAGCAGCCGACGCTGAGGATACTGAAAGTGCTGCCGAAAACACTGAACCGCCTGCTGAAGAAGAAAAAGCTGCAGCAGCCGACGCCAAGGAATAATCAAACCCGAGAAGGAGATATACGATGTATAAAGGTCAAAGAGGCGGAAAAAACAGATTCTACCAGCGCCGCAAAGTCTGCAGGTTCTGCGTAGATAACAGCATGGAAATTGATTACAAAAATCCCAAAGGACTGCGCCAATTCATCACCGAACGGGGTAAAATCATCCCCAGGCGGATCACGGGGACCTGCGCCAAACACCAGCGTAAGCTGGCCCAGGCCATTAAGCAGTCCCGCCAGATTGCACTGCTGCCATTTGTCGGCCGTCCCATGCAATAACACCTGACCGGCCCCAAGAGCGCCCCATGCCCTTACCCCTGACCCATCCAGCTGTCATTAAGGAAACCCTTAAGGGGATTTCTTTTTGCATACTGATATTCCTGATCGTGGCGGAGTTTCCCCTACTGGGAATTTTTGCCCTGTTGTTTCTGCCCTTGCCCGTATTGTTTTACCGGCTGAAGGTGGGTCGTAACTGTGGATTGGCCATTGTCGCCGTCAGCTTTTTGATCCTGCTGATCATGACCCGGGGAATGGCATTTGACATCCTCTACTTTGGGTCTCTGCTGATGACTGGCCTGTTTTTAGGCGAGTGTCTGGAGCAACACCTGGACATCCAAAAAACCATTGGATATACCACTGCCCTGGTTGTGGGATCGGCTTTTGCCGCATTCTTTATCTATACCCTCACCCAGGGAGTGACCATGGGTAATGTGCTGACAGACTATCTGAGCGCCTATTTTGAAATGACCATAGACGTATATTCGCAGATGGGCATTGAACAGGACCAGATCCAGCAGTTCAATTCTGCCTTTATGGCTGTGTTTCCGGGTATGTTTCTCATATCCTATATCACCACCATCTGGCTGAATATTCTGATTATCAGGACCCTGCTGAAAAAAAGGGGGGTTGAACTCAAAAGCATTGAACACCTGGTCCACTATCGGGCACCAGAGCTCATGGTATGGGCGGTGATCGGACTGGGTGCAAGCCTGATGGTACCACTCCCCGCCCTGAAGATCATCGGCGTGAATGGCCTGATGGTGTTAATGCTGATTTATTTTTTTCAAGGAATTGCCGTTGTATCTTTTTATTTTCAGAAACGAAAAACACCCACGGCATTTAAGGTGTTCTGTTACAGCCTGATTCTGCTTCAGATTTATGTGCTGATCCTGGTCATCGGCCTGGGATTTTTTGACAACTGGATTAATTTTCGAAAGATCAACACCGCATCGTGATAAATTAAAACCCGGCCGGCAAAAGCCAACGGTCGGATTTTGGAGGTTTTATAATGAAAGTCATACTAAAAGAAACCATTGATACACTGGGTATCGCCGGCTCAGAGTGTGAGGTCGCCCCCGGTTACGGACGGAACTACCTGTTGCCCCAGGGCAAGGCAATGCTTGCCACCCCTGCCAACAGGCGAGTAATGGAACAAGCCCGGGCCAAACTGGAACTCCAGATCGCCAAAGAAAGAAAACTGGCCGAAGAGATGGCAAACAAAATCAAAGACGTGGTCTGCACCATCAAGGCCAAAGTTCGTGAAGAAGTCTATCTTTATGGCTCTGTGACCACCCACGACATCAAAGATGCCCTAAAAGCGCAGAATATCGAAGTGGAGCGCCGCGTCATCCTTCTGGCTGAACCCATTAAAGAAACAGGAGATTACAAAGTCCCCATCCGTCTTTACAAAGATGTGGAGCCAGAAATCACAGTAACCGTGGTTGCCGAAGAAAAAGAAGAAAAGTAGTCTATTTTCCATCCGCCGATCCATCCGCCATGGGAGGATCGGCGGTTTTTCATGGATGATTTAATGGAACGTTGAGGACTGTGGCCAAAAAACAAGTTCAAAAAACAGATACACTTAAAAGCGACCCCCTGCTCAGCCGCACCCCGCCCCACGACCTTGACGCAGAAGAATCATTGTTGTCGGCCATCTTTATTAACAACGACACATTGATGGATATTCTGGAAATTCTCACGCCCGAGGATTTTTACAAGGGGGCCCATAAAAAAATTTTCAGGGTGATCACAGAATTAGCCAACCGGGAAGAACCCGTTGACCTGATCACCGTGGCCAACGCGCTGAATGAAAAAAATGAGCTGGAAGCTATTGGGGGTGCTGCATTTTTAGCCGGTATTTCCGACACCGCCCCCGTTGCGGTAAATGCCGTTCACTACTCGAAAATTGTTCAAGGTAAAGCGGATCTGCGGCGGCTCATTGACGCCTCATCCAAAACCATTGAACGCTGTCTTGAAGACAAAGGGGATTTTAAAGATATCCTTGATGAAGCCGAGGCAGCTGTTTTCCAGATCGCTGAACGCAAAACCGGTGGCGCGTTTAAAACACTGGCCGAATTGGTGGATCTCAACATTGATCAACTCGAAGAGCAGCAGGGAAAAGGCGGTGGGTTAAACGGCCTGTCCACTGGATACTCAAGGCTGGACCAGATCACATCGGGCCTGTCTGGATCGGATCTGATCATCATTGCTGCCCGCCCCTCCATGGGCAAAACCGCCTTTGCCCTGAACATGGCCCGTAATGTGGCCTTTCAGGAGCGGCGGCCAGTGGCTGTATTTTCCTTAGAAATGTCCTGTGACCAATTATCCATGCGCCTTTTGACCGCTGAGGCACGCATTGATGCCAATCGATTGCGCAATGGGTTCATCAGCCCCGAAGACTGGCAGAGTGCCACGGATGCTGCCGGGATTCTCAACGAACTGCCCATTTTTATTGATGACACACCCAGTATCTCTGTAATAGATCTGAGGGCAAAGTGCCGTAAGCTCTACCAAAAAAACGGAGGGCTTGCAATGATCGTGATCGATTATCTCCAGCTCATGAAAGCCCCGTTTCATTCCGAGCGCCGGGATCTTGAAATCGCCGAAATTTCCCGATCCCTCAAAGGGCTGGCCAAAGAACTCAACGTGCCGGTGGTGGCCCTGTCCCAGTTAAACCGAATGTTAGAGCAGCGCTCGGACAAACGGCCTATGATGTCTGACCTCAGGGAATCGGGCGCCATTGAACAGGATGCGGATATCATTGCCTTCATTTACAGGGATGAGGTATATAACAAGGAACCCGATAACCCCAAAAAAGGAACCGCTGAAATCATTGTGGCTAAAAACAGAAACGGTGCCATTGGTACAGCCGCCATGGTGTTCAATGGACAATACACCCGATTTGATGAACTGGCACCAGATCATTACCAGGGATTTGAATGAAACGAATCGTTTACGGCACCACTGACGGCTTAAGAAAAACCCAGATCCAACGCATCGAAGCCCTGTATACATCAAAATCCTTGCCCCAATTTCTGGCAGATCCGGAAACCGCCGTGGAAATGGCGGCCATTTCCCATGACATCCGCCGCCAAATTGGCATCCTCCTTGATCGAAACGGCCGTGTGGTCTGTGTGATTGCCGGAGAGCCAGACCGTATTGTCATTCCAGTCACCTCAGATTATATGGCGGGTCCCGGCCGCCTTAAAGGGTTACGCTGTGTTCACACCCATCTATCCGACGAGCCCCTGACCCGTGACGACCTGACTGACCTTGCTCTGTTGCGCCTAGACTATATGACAGCCATCTGTCTCACCCCCGAAGGCCGTCCCGGTGCCATCTATTCCGCCCACATCCTTCCAGACCCTAAAGCCGCACCCTACCAGGTGGATCCCGCAACCCCCCTGGACGGACTGGATATCGACTGCCGGAACAAAATTTTCGAATTGGAATCGGAACTGTCTCGGCACAACCGCCGGCATCGACCAGAGACGGGCCGTGAAAATGCGTTTCTCATCAATGCGGTCACCGAGGATCCAAAAGATGCCTGGATCTCCATGGATGAGTTAAAAGAGCTGTGCAAAACCAGCCATATCAATGTCATTGATACAGCCATCCAGCGGCGGAAAAAAATTGATCCCAAGTTTGTGGTCGGAAAAGGCAAACTGGCCGACCTCATCATCAAAGCCATACAGAACTACGCCACCATGCTGGTCTTTGACAGAGAATTGTCCCCGTCACAGATTCGCTCCATCACCGATTTTGTGGAGATGAAAGTCATTGACCGTACCCAGCTCATCCTGGATATTTTCGCCAAACAGGCCAAATCCAAAGAGGGCAAATTCCAGGTGGAACTGGCCCAGCTAGAATACATGCTCCCCCGACTGATCACCAAAAATACCGCCATGTCTCGATTGACCGGCGGGATCGGCGGCAGAGGCCCCGGTGAAACCAAATTGGAAATCAATCGGCGACGGGCCCGGGAGCGTATTTCCCGACTAAAAAAAGAAATCGAAAAAATCAGGAAGCAACGCAAACAGCAAAAATCCAGGCGAAAACGCCGAGATCTTCCTATCATTTCCATTGTCGGGTATACCAATGCCGGAAAATCCACCCTTTTGAACACCCTGACCCAAAGCAATATCATTGCCGCCAACCGGCTGTTTGCCACCCTGGATCCCTCCTCCCGGCGGCTGCGGTTTCCCCGGGACAAGGAAGTGATCATTACAGATACCGTAGGCTTCATCCAAAATCTGCCCAAAGAGCTGATGGAAGCCTTTCACGCCACCTTAGAGGAACTTGCCGAGGCAGACGTGATTCTCCATGTCATTGACATTTCCAACCCCAGATATATGCAGCAAAAAGAATCGGTGGAAACCCTGTTAAAAAAACTGAAGCTTGACAAAATTCCAACCCTGTATGTATTCAACAAAATGGATCGGGCCAATCTTAACGGGTTTGACAATCCCTGGCTGCTGAACCAGGGGCTTTTGGTATCCGCACTGGAAAAAAAGAGCCTGGCCCCTTTGGTCGAAAAACTTGAGGCCATGGTATAGCCTTGACCATTCCTGTTTTTTACTTTACAACAAGATCATTAACCTCAAAACACAACGAAGACATCCTATGGAAATAAAATTGCTGGATCCGATTTTCGCCTCAGATTCTATCCGAGAAGATTCAATAGATATGCCAGACTGCTTTGGTGAATTTGATAAGCATAATAGGCTTTGCCTCAGCCATTGCGCCCTCTCCATCAAATGCTGCATCAGTGCACAACACCCCCAGCCCGACCTGTTTGAAAGACTTTTTGTTTACAATGATTTCTCGGTAAAGCCCAATTAAGGCATACCACACAACACCAGGTCCAATGGCCTGGCACTATGAAAAGATTTTGCCCGGATTTAGAATATTGTGGGGGTCAAACACCTTTTTGATCCCCTTCATCAAGGCCAGTTCCCCTGGCCCAATCTCTTTTTGAAGGTACTTCATTTTGGTGATCCCCACCCCGTGCTCGCCGGTGATGGTTCCCCCGAGTTTCAAGGTCACCTCAAACAGTTCATCCACCGCATCATGGGCCCGCTTATACTGATCCGGGTCGGTCTTATTGTACATGATATTACAATGGATATTGCCGTCACCGGCATGGCCAAAGGCCACCACCGTAAGCCCTGATGTTTTCTGAATGCTGCGAACCGCAGCCACAATATCTGGAATTTTTGAAATGGGCACCACAATATCTTCATTGATTTTGTGGGGGGCGATTTTATAAAGGGTTGGAGACAAAGATTTTCTGGCCTGCCACAAGGCCTTTGTCTGGACATCGTTTTGGGCCGTAATCACCCCAAGGGCATCCTGGGTCCCCATACAAAAGGTTTCAATGGCCGCGGCATCGTTTTCCACGCCATCCGGGGTGCCGTCCAGCTCCAAAATAAGCATTGACCGGGTATGTGCCGGTACTTTAAACGACAATTTGTCACGGACAAGAAAGAGGGCGGCATCATCCAGAAACTCCACACACCTGGGTACCACAGCATGTTTCATCACTGCAGATACGGTTTTGGCCGCCGTTGCGGTACTGTCAAAAAACACCGCCATGGTTTTAACGGCATCGGGTTTGGGCAATAGTTTTAATATAATTTGAGTCACCAGTGCCAAAGTGCCTTCTGATCCCACAATCAACCGGGTCAAGTCATACCCTGCAACGCCCTTGGCCGTTGCCACACCGGTCTTAATGATCTCGCCTGTGGGCAGTACCGCCTTGAGCCCCATGACATAATCCCGGGTTACCCCATATTTCACGGCCCGTGGGCCACCGGCACATTCCCCGACATTGCCGCCAATGGTGCATACGGCAGAAGACGCCGGATCCACAGGATAAAACAGCCCCTTGGCTTCGACGGCCCGATGGAGCTCTCCCACAATAACACCCGGCTCCACCGTGGCAGTAAAATTTTTGTCATCAATATCAACAATGGCATTCATACGGCTGGTTGAGATGACCAGCCCTCCGGCCACAGGAATCGCCCCGCCCGTCATACCAGACCCCGCCCCCCGGGGGATCACCGGAATCCTCTCACTGCAGGCCAGCTTAAAAATATCTGAAATCTGTTCTTGTGTTTCAGGAAAAACGACCGCATCGGGAAGACAGGACTTGCCCGTGGCATCGTAGGAATAGAGCAGGAGCTCCTCTTTGTCGGTACATATCTGATCCGGCCCTAGAACCCGGGTCAGTGCCGTGAAGACCTGGGGAGAAATCGACATTAAAATTTTCCGTTTTCCAATCGTTTAGAAAGGTAATTGACTTGTTCACAGATTTGACCGTTTCGCTTGATCTCTTTTTCAATGGCATTTACGGAATAGATGGCTGTGGCATGATATTTATTAAAACTTAAACCGATTTTTTTAATGGGTTCGTCCGTATATCGTTTTGCCAGAAACATGGCGACCTGGCGGGGTTTAACAATACGCTGCTTTCTGGATTTAGAAATAATATCATCCTCGGTAATGGAAAAGGCATTGCAAACCAGCTTTTTAATCAGGTCAACGGTGATGCGCTTGCGGCTGCGCACCATATTTTCCAGCACGCTTCTGGCAAGTTCCATATCGATATTTTTCCCCATAAGCTGTCCTTTGGCAACCACACCAAACATACCGCTTTCCAGCTGCCGCACATCGTCGCAAAGCTCCTGGGCAATATATTCGGTCACATCGGTGGGCAGCACACACCCCAGCCCCTTGGCTTTTTTCTTGAGAATTTGAAATCGGGTATCAAAATCCGGTGCCTGGATTTCTGTCAACAACCCCATGTTCAATCTGGATTTCAAACTGGCGTCGAGCTTGGGAATGTCATCGGGACGGTCACAGCCAGAAAAAATGATTTTTTTATTGGCATCCATCAGATAATCCAGGGTCATGACCAACTCTTTCTGGGTGGCATGTTTACCGGACAAAAAATGAATATCTTCCAGGATGAGCACATCGCATTTGCGGCGATACTTCTCCTTAAACCTGTCAATCACCTTATTTTTAATGGAAAATATCATCTCATTGGTAAAATCTTCTGCTGTAATGTAATACACCCGGTCGGCATTGGAATGGGCCATAATATGATGCCCCACGGCTTGAGACAGGTGGCTTTTGCCAAGACCGGTTTTGCTCAGCAGGTACAGGATCCCTGTACCATTGATCCGTCCCTGGGCCAGGGAAAGGGAGGCGGAATAAGCAAAGTTAGAATTATCCCCCACCACAAAATCATCAAAGGTAAAATTTTTTTTCAACATCCGGCCACAGTGAAAGACAGGACTCATTCCCGGCAATGTGGGGTGTTCTATTTTCGAAAAAGAGGGACCGCCCTGGTTCACATCCAACCTGGCAGGACGCATTCCCATGGCAGATGCCTGTCCCGACGGCTGATCTGCACCGGGTTTACCGGGACCCTCCTTCTTACCATGGATCTTAAATTCGACCTGGACATCCCGGCCCAGCCTGGAAAATCCGCTTTGAATACTTGCCAGATAATTTTCCCTGAGCCGCCTTACAGAGAACGCATTGGGAGCAGACAAGGTAATTCGATCTGAATCATGATCAATCAGACCGACAGGTTCTATCCACATTCTATAGCAGTGATCAGGTATAGTGCTTTGAAGCTCAGTTTTAACTTGTTTCCAGAACGACTCCATTGGCTATTAACGAAACCCTTTCTAATAAAGGCCACAGGCCACCCTGGGTCCATAAACACCAGGGCACAGCCCACAACAAAGATTGAAAGATCTGAGTAAGTTACACAGACTTTCTTATAAAATAAAGTAAAAACCACAACACGACACGTACAAAAAAATGTCGTAGAGAATTAATAACATTGTAACTTATAATACTGGCGTCATTTAAACGTAACGTAGGTCTTTCTTATTAAAATACAATTCGCCGGTCAAGCGGGATGAGGCGTTTTCGCATCGTGTTCGCCTTGAGCCTGGCATACTTCTTCAACAAACTGATTTTAAAGTAAATTTTTTGTGAAACATTAGATTCTCCTTGAAATTTCAGGCAATTTTACAACTATCTTTTTTTCAAAGCGATTTTTAATAGTCCGCGCGTTTTATCAATTCCATCCACTTTTTTTATCTTTTATTTACTCCGTTTTTCGTATGTTTGCTTCAATTCAAATAAAAATGGCAGGATTTTTTAAATCCCAAACTTCATGGTAGTTTCACATCTTAATTTTTAAATGGATTTACACTGCGACAATGCGATAGTATATTTTTGAGACAGAATGATTTAGCGGATTCAATAAAAGTAACTTAACCCACACAAATGGTATACCACATGACATCTTTAAATAATCGACCCATTATCGGCCTTACCATGGGGGATCCTGCGGGCATTGGTCCTGAAATCCTGATAAAAGCATTATCTGATCCGACAATGAAAGACATATGCCGGCCTGTGGTACTCGGTGATTTGACCATACTTGAAAAGGCGGTCCGATTGACGGGGGCGTCCTTGTCCTTGAACCCCATAGAAACGCCTGCGGACTATTTAGAAAAAGATGGATGGATCAATTTGATCCCCCTGTCAGATCTCAATGCAGATGCATCCGCATGCATCCCTCCCACCCCGGAAACAGGAACGGCTGCAGAAACCTATATCCTTAAAGGGACAGATCTTGCCATTGCCAAAGAGATCGACGCCATTGTCACCGGCCCCATTACCAAGACCGGACTTAAAGCGGCTGGATCACAGTTTCACGGTCACACGGAATTGATCGCCCACCGAACAGGTACCCAAAAATTTGGCATGATGATGGCAGGCAGCCGCCTTAAAGTGGTTCTGGCCACCATCCATATCCCCTTAGCCCGGGTCATTGAGACATTGACACCGGACAGAATCCTGGAAATAATTGATCTTACCCACCGTACAATGGTGGACAGATTCGGCGTGCCATCCCCCAAGCTTGCAGTGGCCGGACTCAACCCCCATGCCGGAGAAGAAGGGATGTTCGGTGACGAAGAGTCATCCATCATCATGCCGGCGGTAACACAGGCCCTGGCAAAAGGATACACCATCCAAGGCCCCCTGCCCCCGGACACTGTATTTTTTAATGCGTCTCAAGGCCAATTTGACGCCGTCGTATGCATGTACCACGACCAGGGGCTGATCCCCTTTAAAATGACCCATTTCAGGGATGGCGTAAACACCACCATCGGCCTGCCCATTATCCGCACTTCAGTGGATCACGGTACTGCCTATGACATCGCATGGCAAAACAAGGCCGATGAAACCAGTCTAAAGGAAGCCATAAAAATGGCCGTGCACCAAGCATGCCACTGCCGCCAGGTCCCCCCCCATGCCCAATGATACCATCCTCATACAGGGGGCCCGGGAACACAACCTCAAAAATATAACGGTCGAAATCCCTAAAAACAGCCTCACCGTTGTGACCGGGCTTTCCGGCTCTGGCAAATCAACGCTGGCCTTTGACACCCTGTATGCCGAAGGACAACGCCGGTATGTGGAATCCTTATCCACCTACGCCCGCCAATTCCTGGGTCAAATGGACAAACCCGACGTGGATACCATCGAAGGGCTGTCCCCCGCCATTTCCATTGAACAGAAAACCGCCAGCCACAATCCAAGATCTACAGTAGGGACGGTGACGGAAATTCATGATTATTTAAGGCTTCTTTACGCTCGGGTCGGTCATCCCCACTGTCATAAATGTGGTGATCCCATCACGGCTGCCACCATTGACCAGATCAAAGATAAAATACTGGGACCGGACACCATGGTCACCGGAGAAAAAATCATCGTGCTTGCCCCTGTGGTCACGGCGGAAAAGGGACGCCATGCAGCATTAATTCACGATTTACGCAAACAAGGATTTGCCAGACTCAGGATTGATGGCAGCATTCACCCCATGGAGCAGTTGCCCAGACTGGATCAACAAAATGCCCATACCATTGAGGTGGTGGTGGATCGTCTGGTGCTCAAAAAGGGGATCGCAAGCCGACTCACCGACGCCATGGAAACCGCCCTTTCTGTGTCTGGCGGACAGGTGTGCATTGTCAACCTTGACCGAAACACCGAGACCCTGTTCAGTGAAAAGGCAGCCTGCATCAAGTGCGGCATCTCTTACCCTGAATTCACCCCAGCCGCCTTTTCATTCAACGCCCCCCAAGGTGCCTGTCCCCATTGCGATGGCTTAGGGTATACCACTGAATTCGATCCCGATCGGATCGTGCCGGATCGTCATATTTCACTGCGGGACGGTGCCGTCCTGCCCTGGGCCAATCGAAATTCAGTCCAGCACATGGAATTTTTAGATGCACTGGTCACCCATTATAAAACAGATATTTACACCCCCTTTAAAGATCTGCCCCCAACATTTCAAAAGGTGATTCTCAACGGTTCCAAAAAAGAAAAAATCGCCTTTTATATGGAACGGGCCGGTAAAAAAATCACTTACAAAAAGCCCTATGAAGGGGTGATTCCCAATCTCAGGCGACGATTTCATGATACAAACTCTGCAGCAGTACGCCAGGAAATTAAGCAGTACATGGGATTAAACGCCTGCCCCCAATGCAACGGCGCCAGACTGAATCCAGCATCGGCCGCCGTTCAGGTCGCCGGGAAACGGATCGGGGAGATTTCAGCCATGTCAGTGGCAACAGCACGGCACTTTATTACCGGGCTCGCCCTTGACGGTAAGGATAAAATTATTGCCGATGCCATCGTCCAGGAACTGGGCCAGCGGCTCTCCTTTTTAGAAGATGTCGGGCTGGGGTATCTGACGCTGGATCGGTCTGCCGCCACCCTGTCTGGCGGCGAAAGCCAGCGGATCCGGCTGGCCACCCAGATCGGGTCCCGACTCACCGGTGTCCTTTATGTGCTGGATGAGCCCTCTATCGGATTGCATCAACGGGACAATGGCAGGTTGCTAAAAACCCTCATGGACCTGAAAAAATTAGGGAATACGGTCCTGGTTGTGGAACATGATGTGGATACCATCATGGCATCAGATCATATTATTGATGTGGGACCGGGTGCCGGGGTCAATGGCGGGCAGATCGTTTTTTCAGGGTCCCCCGAGGCCCTATTAAAAGATGACACCTCCATCACTGGCCAATATCTATCTGGGAGAAAAAAAATCGAGATCCCCGGCACCCGTCGTACAGGAAACGGTAACACCCTGGACATCACAGGCGCCTGCGCCAACAATCTGAAAAACCTGAATGTCTCGTTTCCCTTAGGCTGCTTCACCTGTGTCACCGGGGTATCGGGATCGGGGAAATCCACCCTGGTCCTGTCCACCCTTTATCGGGCGCTGGCCAGCCGTATCAACCGGTCGGGAAAACCCGTCGGGGCCCATCACGCCATTGAAGGTATGACCCATCTGGACAAGGTGATCCACATTGACCAATCTCCCATTGGCAAAACCCCCAGGTCCAATCCCGGCACCTACACGGGTGTGTTTACCCCCATCCGGGATCTATTTGCCAACACCCCGGATGCCAGGGCAAAGGGGTACAAACCGGGACGGTTCAGTTTCAATACCAAAGGGGGCCGGTGTGAAGCCTGCACCGGTGACGGCATTGTTAAAATTGAGATGCATTTTCTGCCCGATGTGTATGTGGCCTGCGATGTCTGCAAAGGCAAACGGTATAATCAGGAAACCCTTGACATCAGATATAAGGGTAAAAATATTGCGGAAGTGATGGACATGACCATCAACCAGGCTATGATCTTTTTTGATCGGGTACCCACCATACGAAACACTTTGGCCACCCTCATTGAAACGGGTTTGGGATACATCAAACTTGGGCAGGCCGCCACCACCCTTTCCGGTGGAGAGGCCCAACGCATTAAACTGGCCAAAGAATTGTCAAAACGCAGTACAGGCCGGACCATATATATCTTGGATGAGCCCACCACAGGACTTCATTCTGATGATATCCGGCGGTTGCTGGCGGTGCTGGACCGCCTGGTAGAAGCGGGGAATACAGTGGTGGTGATCGAGCATAATCTAGATGTCATCAAATGTGCCGACCATCTGATTGATATGGGGCCGGAGGGAGGCGATAAAGGCGGCACCATCGTGGCCCAAGGCACCCCTGAAGAGATTGCCCTGAATCCAAAATCCCATACCGGATTTTACCTGTCCAACATCCTCGCCCCCACCCAATAACGGTCGCAGGTTAAGGCCCATGATCAAAATTCTGTGTAACGCACTCAGATCTTTCAAATTTTGTTGTGGGCTGAGCCTTGGTGTTGATAGACCAAGGGCGGCCCGTGGCCGTTATTTCCTGTCTGTATTGGGATAACAATACCAATTGTCACATTTGAACGCATTATCCACGGCACAGGCCCCATCCATCCAGCAAGCATATGCAATCCTGGATGCCTGGTCGATCCGCTTGGTAGATAGGGTTGCAGGAGCGTCAAAAAGGCCAGACACCGCTGGATCCTTGACACCGGGAATGGCAGCCAGCCCGTTGCCCACGACCTTGCCGGATACCCCGGATATGACCTCGGCATCTTCTCCATTGGTGGTCACCACCAACGGAATTTGATAGGGAACGATGATTCTTGACAGTGCCACATTTGAAAGACGACGGGTAACCAGGGAGCCGGGGGCATATTTGATCATCATCACAACACGATCATTGTGATGTATCAGGAAATCCACCTTGAGCGTCCCCGACCGCTCCCCGGCTTGGATAAGGATCTCTTTATTCGATTCAATGTCAGATCTGTCATATCCAAGTCCATCGACCAGCAACGCAGCCAGTTTCTGTCGGTATCGCTGGTCATGGGTGTCGGGAAGTATGTCGCCGGTAAGATAATCTTTAAGCGTCCCCATCACCAAATGGTGACCATTGTTCTCCATGAAGTCCCCTGTCCCTCTGTTTAAGGTCCGTGGTCAGAATAAAACAGACTGCACTTTTCTACAACGCGCTTAACGATCAGAGACTCGAAGCGAAATTTTATGAAAAGGAAATTAATTCCAATTCATCAATTATCAAACAAGCCCTCAGACAGCCTAAGAAAACATTGCCTGGATATTGGGTGTGACACGCTTCTTGCCTTGCGGCGCATCAATGTCGAGATATGTCACACCAATACCACTGCTGTTCTTTCGGACAACCTGGCCCACACGCTTCACTGGACTGGCATCCGGCATTTGAAACGCTAAGGTCAGTTTATCAAAAATTGCATATTTTTCAGGGTTGGAAGAATTAATAAAGATGCCCGTTGCACTTATATTGTCACTGGGTTCTTTATACAGACGGCGACCTACAACGAGGTCCACCATACCTTGATATTTTGTCCGTGGTGCATTTCGACGATTGTTCATATTCATTTTAAACTGATCTTTTTTTTATATGAAAGTCTCAGTAACCTACTGAATTACTTTCTTGTTTTGTTGTGGGCCAACGTCTAGGACTCGATAGACCAGGGACGGCCCGTGGCCGTTTATATGAAAGTCTGTGTAGGTTACTTCAGATCTTTCAATCTTTGTTGTGGGCTGTGCCTGGGTATCGATAAAACCCAGGACGACCCGTGGCCGTTATCCAAAATGAAGTGAATCCATTGCTATTACAAAAATTCCCAAAATATGTAAATAATACCATATTATTTAGGGCAAATCAACCGAAATCAAAAAAACCGCATTAATGAATTTAAGTTTCACATCGTTTGCTGTGCGACCCACCTGTCAGGTAAGAATTCACAATCTCTCGTTTAACCATTGCATATCATGGGCAAGCCCGATATAACGGCCACAGGCCGTCCCTGGTTTATCGAATCCCAGGCGTTGGCCACAACAAAACAAGAAAGTAATTCAGTAACCCACTGAAACTTTTACATAAAAAAAGGCGCCAACCCCAATAAATAAGGAACGGGTTTCAAATGATAAAACTCATATTAACACTGCTCTCCCATCCAGCTTTAAGTCGTGCCTTTGGCAGACTTGTTCGCATCCAAAAGCCCAGATGTCTGATCCAGGCAGTTATCAAGCGCTTTGCAGCAGTGTATCATATTGATATGTCCGAGTATACAGGTAGCCTTGAAGACTACCCCGCTTTGCTGGACTTTTTTGTACGCCCCCTGGATCCCGTTGTCCGTCCGCTGACCTGTGATGACACATCATTTTTATCCCCGGCCGACGGTGTTCTGGCCGAACTTCAGGAAATATACACAGACGCTGCCACCCAGGCCAAAGGATGGCAATATACCATCTCAACGCTGACCGGGGTTAAAGAGGCCTGGGAAAAGGGATGGTGGCTGGCGGTGATCTATCTTTCCCCCTCCAATTACCACCGGTACCATTATCCGATGGCGGGCCGTCTGGACAGCCTCACACATTTGGGAAACCGCCTCTTTCCAGTCAACCGGGCCGGGATTCACGCCATTAAATCCCTGTTTATCCGAAACGAACGGATAACGGCAAGTTTCAGTACTGGAACCCACAGGTTTCATATCGTGGCAGTGGGCGCAACCTTTGTGGGGTCCATAAAAATGACCGCCCATTCGGGGCCCATTCAACCGGGGCAGTGCATCCCCATCCATACCCTTGTACAGCAGAATGACGAAATGGGACGTTTTGAAATGGGCTCCACCCTTGTGATCCTGCTACCGAAAAAAATGGCCACGCCGACGGTGGCCCAAGGCATGCCCGTTCAGGTCGGCACACCGTTGTTCACGCTCAGCTGACCCCAGGCCGATCTAAGCAGAGCACAACAACATTTAAATGGCGTGCTAACTTTTATTTATGAAAAAGACTTGCTCCCCCTTTGTTTAGGTTCTACAATTCTTAACCGTGTTGAATTATAGCCATCTTTAATGCAAAGACACAGGAATACCCATGTTTAATTTTTTCTTTAAAAAAGAAAAAAAAGTAGAGGATCTGATATACGCGTATCTGAGAAACTTTAATCTCAGTTGCAAGACCTTTGAGAATGCGCTGTTTTCATGTATCCACAATCCCTATTGTGAAGAATTCAACTTTCTTAGAAAACAAACCCATAAATATGAATCTAAAGCAGATGATTTAAAAAACGAATTAAACAACCTCATGTATGGCAAAATCCTTATTCCGGACTCCCGAGAGGATATTATGCGCCTTATTCTGGCTTTGGATAAAATACCCAGCATTCTTGACACCGTATTATCCATGATCAAATACCAGCAGCTGGTGATTCCCGATGAAATGCTTGATGATTTTCAAGCGCTGACCAAAGCCAGCATGAAAGCCTGCCGCATTCTGACCCGTCAGATGAATTGCCTGTTGAAAAAAGAAAAAGGGATTCGAGACCTTATGAGCAAGGTGGATGAAAAGGAAAGCTATTGCGACCACATTGAAAGGAAGTTGATCAAATGGGTGTTTAACTCAGATATTGAGCCGTTTTTAAAACTTCAGCTCAGGGATCTGATTACAAAACTTGGCGATATCTCAGACCAGGCAGACCGGGTCTCCAAACGCATCAATATCCTGGCATTAAAAAGACAGGTGTAATCCATGGTATCCCTATTGGGCGGCATATTCATGGGCTGGGCCCTAGGGGCCAACGATGCCTCCAATATTTTCGGTGCCGCTGTGGGGGCCCGAATGGTGAAGTTCTGGACAGCAACCCTCCTGGCGGGGGGATTTGTTCTTCTGGGTGCAGTCATTTCAGGGCAAGCTGGCATCGCAACCCTCCAAGGTCTGACCTCATTTGAACTGTCCCAGGCGGTTATTGCGTCCGTGGCGGCAGCCCTGTCTGTCAGCCTCATGACCCTGGCCGGCTGGCCTGTATCCACCTCCCAGGCTGTCGTGGGGGCCATCATCGGGGTGGGCATCATGAACAACCAGCTCAACATTTCCGGCCTGGGCAAAGTTGTGACCTGCTGGCTCACCACCCCCATCGGCGGTGCCGTGATCGCCTTTGTCCTTTACAAAATCTGCGCCTTTTTCTACAACCGCATGAAAATAAGCATATTCACCTCCGACCGGCTCATGAAAATCTGTTTTGTGATTTTTGGGTCCTACGGCGCCTATGCCCTGGGTGCCAATAATGTGGCCAATGTCACTGCCGTGTTTGTCGGGGCTGGCAAACTCACCGTATTCCAGGCAGCACTCATTGGCGGTGCCAGCATCGCTTTGGGGATATTGACCTTTTCCAAACATGTGATGGAAACCGTGGGCAGCAAGCTGATAAAACTGGATCCATTTTCCGCTTTGATGGTTTCTATCTCATTAGGGTTTACCATCCATCTTTACACCCTCATCGGTGTCCCCGTCTCCAGCTCCCAGGCCATCATTGGCAGTCTTCTCGGCATAGGCATCATCAAAGGCACCAATACGGTAAGTCGCTCTACCTTAATGGGCATTTTTCTGGCCTGGTTCCTTACCCCGGTGATTGCCTGCGCACTGGCCCTGGGCCTGTTTTTTGTAACCCATTTAAAATATGTGGGTCCCTGATTCTGGCTCACATTTGGACAACACAATTTTAGACTTACAATGGACACATCGTTCAAAGGGGAAATGACTATGAAAATTCTTGTGCTTGGAGGATGCGGAATTCAGGGCAGAACCGCGCTTTATGATCTGGCCTTGGATCCGGAAATTGGCGAAATTATTTGTGCAGATATCCGGTTCGATGACCTAAACAAAATAGCACCTTTTACTTCTATGGATAAAATCAGACCGGTGAAATTGGATGCCAATGATAAAGTCGTTATGGCAAAACTATTCAACCGAGTGGATATCGTTATTGACCTTTTACCAAAGACTTTATTGACACAAGTATATGAGGCCGCCCTTGACACCGGCACCTCCGTAGTCAATACCAATTATGCATATGATGCGGCCGAACTAAATGACCGCGCCAAAGCCGCAGGCATTACCATTATGCCCGAAAGCGGTCTGGATCCCGGCATCGATCTGGTGATATATGGTGACGCCTTGTCCCGATTTGACCAGTTGCATGTCATCAACTCATACTGCGGCGGGTTTCCGGAACAAAAGGCCTGCACCAACCCATTAAATTACAAGCTGTCCTGGATCTGGCGGGGCGTGCTGTCTGCCAATAATCGAGAAGGCAGGATCATTAAAAATGGAAAAATCATTGACATTCCAGCCGCCAACCAACATGATGCGCAGTTCATACACCCTGTTGACGTTCCAGGTTTAGGGCCCCTTGAAGCCATACCCAATGGAGATGCCGTCTATTTTACCGATCTGATGGGGGTGACAGAGACCATCGTTGAAACCGGCCGCTACTCACTGAGATGGCCGGGATGGTCCGATTTTTGGCGACCATTAAAGGCCTTAGGCTTTTTGGAAGACACTGCCATACCAGGACTTCGAGGACTGACGCCCTTGGATTTTCTGGATAAATTCCTGGGTCCCAAGCTGGCATATGAAGACCACGAAAAAGACCTCACCGTAATGGTGAACATATTTGAGGGGATAAAAGATAATACGCGGCAAAGACTCACCACCACCATGTGCATTGAGCGCGATATCGATACCGGCATCATGGCCATGAGCAAAGGTGTCGGCTATACCGCCGCCATTGTGGCACGAATGATTGCAAAAAAAGAGATTCGGGAAACCGGCGTGCTGTCTCCTATCCGTCATATTCCAGTGGCACCCTTCATGGCGGCATTGAAACACAGGGGCATTTCAATCTCAGAAGAGACAACGGTACTTTCGGACTAGGCCGAAAGCGACAAGCGTTTTAACCCATATCATATTGAAAAAGGAATAAAAATGAGACCCAAACACAGCATCCTCTTACTTGTATTGGCCATGGTCGTTTTAACGATCAGCCCGGCATTTTCCGGCACCCTGACTGACATTGTGAAACGGGGGGAACTTCGGGTTGCAGTCCAGTCCGGTGCGCCCCCTTATGCTTTTATCAATAAAAATGGTGCACCGGCCGGTGCCATGATCGATTTCACCCAGGCGATGGCAGATGCCATGGGTGTTAAGCTCAAAGTCCTGAACTTTGACTGGGACGGCCTGATTCCCGCCCTGCTCTCCGGCAAAGCCGACATCCTTGCTGCAGACATGACGTCCACCTTGAAACGCGCGTTGAAAATAACCTTCACAGATCCCTGGATCTACGTTCAGCCCTGTATTTTTACCAGAACCAACATGCCCTACCAAACCCTTGAAGATGTGAACAGACCCGACGTCACCGTGGGGGTTCTGTTAGGCTCCACCGGCGAAACCATTGCAAAAAAATACCTTCCAAAAGCAAAACTCAAATCCTATAAAGGCGGCGGTCGTATGGTGGTCCAGGCCCTGGTAGCGGGCCACGTGGACGCTGGGGTAAATGATGACCTGGTCGTTCTAAACGTATTGCCGGACTTTCCGCCCAACTCTGTACGCCTCCTGGATAAACGGCTGGGACAGGGCAAAGATCCCTTAGCCTTTGCGGTTCGCCAAGAATCTGTGAACCTGTGGCAGTGGATCAACCTTTACTTTAAAACCGCCCGTTCCAATGGGTCCTATGACAAAATCATCTCTTACTGGATGGAAGGTACAGAGTGGAAAAAGGAGCATTGATAAGCGTCTGAAATCTGCGACAGCCCACCGTCATAAAGAATTAAAAAACCGGGTGTCCCTGACGGCTTCATTGTGAAGGGACACTCAGTCGTCTATGAATTTACCGAATTTCATCAAATTGGAATCGTTGTATGCTGGCTGATTTTAACTTTAGGATCATCATGAAATATATGCCCTTGTTTTTACAAGGGTTAAGTGCCACCTTTTTTATCTCCATTGTGTCCATTTTTCTGGCCCTGTGTACCGGCATTATCGCCTGTGCCTGCAGGATATCACCCATAAAGCTCATAAAATTTCCGGCCATTGCCTATATTGAACTGGTTCGGTCCACGCCGTTGCTGGTGCAAATCTATTTTTTGTATTTTGGTCTGCCCACCTTAGGACTTCGCATCCCGGAGAATCAGACGGGTATCCTGGCGCTCACCTTGAATTCAGGGGCGTATATCGCTGAAATCATCCGAGCGGGCATCAATTCGGTGGACCAAGGACAGATCGAAGCTGGCATATCATCCGGGTTAAACTATGTTCAGCGGATGCGGTTCATCATCCTTCCCCAGGCCTTAGGGGTTACCATTCCGCCGCTGCTCGGGCAGGCCATTGTGCTGGTCAAAGATTCTGCCCTGCTGTCTTTGATTTCTGTTGCAGAACTGACCCGCAGCGGTCAGACCATGACCTCGGAACGGTTTATGCCGGCTGAAGCATTTTTCACTGTGGCGTTTTTTTATATGTGCATCTATTTTGTACTCAAGGCCCTGGCCGACTGGTCCCAGAAAAAACTGATTTTCAGGGAGGAGTACTGATATGATGGCATTTTACTTCAGTCGGCTCGTGGAAATTTTTCCGTTTTTTCTCAAAGGGCTTTGGGTCACCACCCAGATCTCTTTTATCAGCCTGATGATCTGCACGCTGACAGGGTTTGTCCTGGCCATTTTCAGGGCGGGAAATAACATGATCCTGCGGCGACTGATCGGGGTTTATGTCTCCTTTGTCCGGGGCACGCCGTTTGTGGTCCAGGTCTTTATTATATTTTTTATTTTACCAGAGTGGGGGGTACAATTGGACCCTTTTCCGGCAGCCATTCTGGCCATGTGGATCATGGGCTCGGCATTTATCTGCGAGATTGTGGCCGGCGGCATTGCTTCAGTGCCCAAGGGGCAGTGGGAAGCGTCTGCATCGTCGGGGCTGACTAAATTTCAGCAACTGCGCCTGGTAATTCTGCCCCAGGCCATGAAAGTCATACTGCCCCCGCTGGTAGGGCAGTTTGTTCTATTGATTAAAGACACCTCTGTGGTATCGGTCATCGGTGTCATGGACCTGACCAAGGTCGGTTGGGTCACTGTGATCCGCATCCCAGAAGGCCTTATGGTATTCTCATTGGTGGGAATTCTTTACTTTGCGATCTCCTACCCGCTTATTCTTCTCTCCAACTACCTGGAAAAAAAGATGGCATAACCCCTCTCAAGGAACGGTTCATGGAAAATATAATTGAATTCAGACAGGTCAACAAATGGTTTGGCAAACTACATGTACTCAACGATATCAACCTTGTTGTCCCCAAGGGGGAAGTCCTGGTGATCTGCGGTCCCAGCGGCTCCGGGAAATCGACACTGATTCGCTGTATCAACCGGCTGGAGACAATCCAAAAAGGAGAAATCCAGGTCAATGGCATTCCTGTCCATGATCGATCTGCAGACTTAACACGACTTCGGGCGGACATCGGATTTGTGTTCCAGCAATTCCACCTGTACCCCCACATGACCGTCAAAGAAAATATCATGCTGGCCCCGGTTCACGTCAAAAAGATAAAAAAGGAGGCTGCAGCCACCATTGCCATGGAAAAACTGGACCGTGTGGGGTTGGCAGAAAAGGCGGATACCTATCCCAGCCAGCTTTCAGGGGGACAGCAGCAGCGGGTTGCCATTGCCAGAGGCCTTGCCATGTCCCCAGAAATCATGCTGTTTGATGAGCCCACCTCAGCCCTGGACCCGGAAATGATTGGCGAAGTGTTAGACGTCATGACCGACCTGGTTTCAGAAGGCATGACCATGTGTGTGGTCACCCACGAAATGGGATTTGCCAAAAAAGTGGCGGATCGGGTGGTGTTCATGGATGACGGGCAGATTGTGGAAACCGGTAAACCCGACGAATTTTTCGATAATCCCAAGACAGAGCGGGCCTCAGGCTTCATCAGTATGATCCTCACCCATTAAAACTAAAGCAGGAAACCCGGAATCCATGTACCTCCTCATTTTCTTGTTTTTTATGGCAGTCTGCATCGCCAGTAAACAGACCCATCATTGAAACCATAATGATTGGCTCCCGCTCTTCTTTTTCCTCCCGAAGTCAGGAAATTATCCCCTCAAAATAAGACGATAAAAAGGGAGGCCTGATCATCATGAATGGTGTACTTTATCAACGGCCAAGATGAATGAATGGATTCCATTTCAAAAGGGAATGCCTCAATATTGAACTCTACGGTCTGAAATAATTGAAAAAATGCACTTGATTTGTAATTATCTAAAATAGTATACTTCCATTTAGTCATTGGCTGACCTCACAACTGTTTAAGCGGCGGTTCTCATCAAGTTCATATGCCTGTATGTCCTATCGTGCTTGAAAACTTTTTTAATTTCGTCATTTTCGGGCAGGGTATAAGACTTTAATCTGTCAGTCTCTATTTCGTTCGTCAAAAGACTTAACCGTAGGGGGTAGTCGTGTGTAAGTTATACGTCTATCAATACAATATGCCTTGTAAGGCACGCTATTAATGATCCTTAAGGGGAAAAAGGAAAATCCATGAAGAATTTCAAACTTTCCGTAAAAATGATTGGCGGTTTCAGTCTGACCGCGATTCTCATTGTTATAATTGGCCTTGTTTCTATTGCCCAACAAAAAAAGCTCACAACCGCGACCAGCATACTAGAGGCAGACGCCCTTTCCGCGGTCAATGATATTTTGAGTTTAAAAGAAAAATCTGAAAAAGTTGCTTTTCATACGCGCTCTCTTTTATCCCTCTATCTTACTACAAAAGATCGCGCCGATATCCCATTACAGATTGCCCCTATTCGAGACGAAGTTGACGCCTTAAAAAAGCACTTTGTGACGCTCCCCTTCTCTAAAACAGTACAGCAGGAGTGGGAACGCTATTTGGCAGTCCTTAACCAATGGATTGCGGCAAACAATAGGGCTATTGCGCTTTCAAACGAACTTGTTGCCGCCGATATTGCAAACCCTGAACACTTGGTAGAACAGATGCATGAGATTGAGATTGGGCACAATACACTACTCAATAAAGTCAATGGCATGATTTTTTTACATACTGATTTTAAGGGGGGTGAGGATCCTCTTAGCTGTATATTGGGGAATTGGCTTGCTAATTTAGGCACTTCCAATCCTGAAATTTTGAGCGAAATAGATCGGCTCCGCCCCATACACAACAAATTTCATGAATACGTCGTAGGCATCAAGCAGATGGTTGCAGCCGGAAAGACGAAAGACGCCCAGCGGACTCTGACGACCCAGTTGATGCCGTTTTCTGAAAAACTATTTGTTATCTTAAGAAAAGTGAGTGCGATTTCTGAAAGATATCACGAGACGTTTGAACAGCTCAATACAATTTTACTTAAAGACGTAACCAAATACCAAGATGCGACTTTTGCTGAATTAAATGATATTGTGGTCAAGGCAAAAAATTATGCCAAAAATGCTACCGATACAGCACGATTCACCGCAGCCCAAGGGAAGACAATTGCCATCGTCTGCATGGTTGTAGGCACCATCCTTGCTTTGTCGCTTGGTATTTTATTGACAACCATGATAACCCGACCCCTGGTAAAAAGTGCCAAACTTGCAAAATGCATGGCTGATGGCGATATGACCAGATCGCTTGAAATTGATCAGAAAGATGAGATTGGCGTACTTGGCAACGCATTGAATGACATGGCAAAACAGCTGCGTCAGATGCTGACCCATGTCAGCAAAGAAGTGGGGTTGGTGAATCAGTCATCCAACGAACTTGCACAGATCTCAAGACAAATGACCACTGGGGCCGAGGATACCGCTGGCCGCTCCAGCCAGGTGGCTGATGCATCAGAACAGATGCGGGTCAACCAAAATTCTGTTGCTGCGGCCATGGAACAGGCAACCATGAATGGCAATATGGTTGCAACGGCCGCCGGGGAAATGCAAACGACCATTGATGAGATTTCAAAAAATTCTGGACAGGCCAAACAAATAACGACTCAAGCCGTGGAAAAATCAAAGGCGGCTTCCAGACGGGTAGATGAATTGGGACACGCAGCAGATGAGATTAACAAAGTAACAGAGGCCATCTCCGATATATCTGAACAGACAAATCTTCTTGCCTTGAATGCCACCATCGAGGCGGCCCGGGCCGGAGAGGCTGGAAAAGGGTTTGCTGTTGTTGCCAATGAAATTAAAGACCTTGCTGGGCAGGCGGCCACGGCAACCCTTAATATTCAGGGAAAAATTCAAGATATCCAGAAAGCAACCGGCATCACTGTGAATGAAATCAACGAGATCAGTACGGTAATATCCAAAGTTGATCAGGTTGTGACCACCATTGCGGCTGCCGTTGAGGAACAATCCGCGGCCACGGGGGAAATTGTCAACAATATCAACCAGGTTTCCAAAGGTATCTCAGAGGTAAACGAAAACGTCGCCAAAAATTCGTCGGTATCCTCTAAAATTGCAACGGACATCTCAGAGGTAAGTACGCGTGCCAGAGAAATGACGGCAAGCAGTAATGAGGTTAAAGAGATGGCTGAAGATCTCTCCAAGGTTGCCAACACACTTCAAGAGATGGTGGCAAAGTTCAAGGTATAAAAAGTAGGCACCTAAATGCCGCGAACGTCCTTTTTGTTTGACGCCCCGCCTCAGCCCTGGACCCGGAAATGATGGGCAAGGTGTTGGACGTCATGAACTCCATAGGTAGTGCATGCGGCATCATTTCCGTTCTGGTTTCAATTTTACCTAAAAACAGCAAGTGTCCTATGACCGGATAAATATTCCCGATCGGTAAAAAAAATATGGTTTAAAATTCAAGAGTATACTATATTCCCGATCGGTAACATGGGAGATTGCATGGATATTAAAGAGATTGGGGCGCTGGTCAGGGCTGAACGGGTCAAACAGGGGTTCAAACAACAGGAAGCTGCCGGTTTTTTAAACGTCGGCACCCGTTTTTTGTCGGATCTGGAAAATGGCAAGCCAACTACACAAATCGGAAAAGTAATTGCGGTGTTGGAGGGCCTGGGCTATGAACTGGTTCCAGTTCCCAAGGGGCGTCAAAAATTACTCCGTCAGGTTAAAGCGTCGCTGAATGAAAGATAGGCTTCATGTATATGGACAGCTTGGTAAAAGGCCCCTCCCGACATTGAATCCCCCATAAAAGTGGTGTTTGTATGGGAAATTCAGGCCATTGTGGCAACCCATCACCGGACTTGACAATTTGCCCGCAGCTTTTTAAGGTAACCAGGTATGGTTAATGCCTTACACCTCAGTTTCTGTCATAAAAACAAGGGAATCAGGCAGACAAATGGGTTGCGGGTTTCCCGCTTTAGAAAACATAAAATTGCGAACTCAAGGAGATGATGATGCTTAAACTTGGAGAAAAGGGTGCCATCCCCCAAAATGACAATGAGACATACGCCATTGCCCCCCATACCCCCTGCGGCATAGTGACCCCGGAACTGCTTCGAAAAATTGCCGATGTCTCTGAGAAGTATGATGCAAAGGCCATTAAAATTACCGGTGCTGCCCGGGTGACCATCGTGGGTCTTAAAGAAGAGGATATTGATTCGGCCTGGGAAGACCTATCCTTAGATAAAGGTGCCGCGGTCGGCATGTGCATCCGCTCCATTCGGGCCTGTCCCGGCACCACCTTCTGTAAACTCGGCAAACAGGATGCCCTTGGCATGGGCATGAAGCTGGACGAAAAATACCATGCCTACCAGCTGCCCGGGAAATTCAAAATGGCGGTATCTGGATGTAAGTTAAGCTGCTCCGAATCCTGGGTTCGTGACATCGGGTTGATTGGCTTTCCCGACGGATGGACCCTTGTTATTGGCGGCAACGTGGGGATGACCCCGAGGATCGCCAAAAAAGTGATTTCTGGCCTCAATGACGAGGAAGCCATGGACGCCTGTCATCGGGTGGTTGAATATTACAACGACAATGCCAAAAAAGGGGAACGCTTGGGAAAAATGATTGAACGAGTGGGGTTAGAGCCTTTTGAAGCCATGTTCAAGGCCTGACCATGAACACCCATTATATCCTCGAAGACCGGTTTTCATCCCCTCACCGCCCGAATCTGTCGGCCACGGCGCCTTGAAAACGCATGCGGCAGGGCCTGCCTATTTTCTGGCTTTTCTCAGCGTGAGGACCACATTGGCACCAAATATCAGGCAGGCCCCGACCCATCCGGAAATAGAGAGCGCTGGATCCATGGCAATCACAGGGCCAAGGACAGCGGCCAGAAGGATCCTGGAAGACGAAAGAATACTGCCTTCAACCGCCGTGACATACTTAAACCCAATGGTCAGCAGATATTGGCCCACAATTGCAATGGCTGAGCAGCCCAGCAGATATATGTACTCTTCGGGCCGGGGCAGACGCATTTCATCAAAAAAAAGGATAAACACCACGGCCCCGCCCAGGGTAAACATGACAAATAAAGTGGTCTGGGCATCGTGATCCTTGCGGGCCAGGTTCAAACAGATAATGGCAATGGATGCGGTCAAACCCGATGCCAGGGCCCACAAAGAGTGTTGGTCAAATGCCATGCGCCCCGGAGACAGAATCAGCCAGACGCCGGCAAGGGCAACGCCCACAACGGCAAGGGTAATCCGATCTCTCTGCGATTTAAAAAAGATCCAGGAAAACAATGCGATAAATATGGGATATGTCATATTTAAAATATTGGCCTGGGCCACAGAAGTCATCTCAACCCCCTTAAAAAAGCAGAATACGGCCAAGGCATTGCCTAAGGCCCGGCCCACCAGAAATCTCTTTTTTACAATACAAATGCCCTGTCGCCGAATGGCCATGACAATGGCCACGGTGATACACCCGAGCAGGAACCTTGCCAGGGTAAACATGGAAGACTCAATGGCGAGTCCGGCGATGGATGACCATTTGATCACCACGGTGCTCAGATAGAAAAAAAAGGCTGATCCAAAAACAGCCAGGCACCCCAAAGCGGTTTTTACGTCCATATGACATTGCCAATCACGTCCGGAATTGATACCCTTGGATGATGTGCAACCGGTATGCACAGGATCCTGAAAATCAAAAAAAGACCATATATGATGGATACAGATAACACAATTTTTTTTGAAAAAATAAGTCCGTTGAGGGATGAAATTCGCCGCATCGACGACCAGATTATTTCCCTGTTGGCCCAGCGGCAGGCACAGGTAGACAAGGTAGCGGCACTGAAAAAAGCGCACCAGATGCCCATCTACCATCCGGCCAGGGAAGAAGATGTAATCTCCCAGCGTCGATCACAAGCCGTAAACGCGGCCATGGATCCGGATTTTATAGAGGACCTGTACCGAATCATTCTGCGCCAATCCAGGCAAAAACAGGCCGGGACCCTGGAACTTAAATCCATTCATTCCAGTGCAAAGGTGCTGGTGGTGGGCGGTGCCGGCCAGATGGGCGGACTGTTTGCCCGGCTGTTTGTCCAATCGGGGTATGCGGTGCGGATCCTGGATCAACATGACTGGGATCAGGCAGCGGCGCTATGCCGGGATATTGATCTGGTATTGATATCGGTTCCCATAGAAAAAACCGAGGAAGTGGTCCATACCATTGCCCCCTTGATTCCTTCCAACGCTGTTATGGCGGACCTCACCTCCATCAAGGAGGGCCCCCTCGACGCCATGTGCCGCGCCCATAACGGCCCTGTGATCGGACTCCACCCCCTGTTCGGTCCCACATCGGAATCCCTGGACAAACAAATTATGGTGACCTGTCCGGGGAGGGATGACGCCGCCTGCGCCTGGATCACTGAGCAGCTGATTGCATGGGGGGCCATCATCGTCCCGGCAACGGCCCGGGAACACGATCAGGTCATGGAAATTGTCCAGGCCCTGCGCCACTTTGCCACCTTCTGCTTTGGGGATTTTCTCTATCGCCGCAACACCCCCCTGGAACGAACCTTAGAATTTTCAAGCCCCATCTACCGCCTGGAGCTGGGCATGGTGGGACGGCTTTTCGCCCAGGATCCGTCATTGTACGCTGAAATTATCTTTGCAACGCCGGAACGAATTGAGCTGTTAAAAGAATACATTGCCGCTTTCAGCCGCCACATCGACATGCTGGACAGAAAGGATAAGACCGAATTTATTGCTGAGTTTAACAAATTATCTCAGTGGTTTGGTCCCTTCAGTGAGCAGGCCATGCGCGAGAGCACCTTTATCATCAACAAACTCATTGAACGGTTTTAATGAGGCCCTCGGAAAATTCGTCTCAGGACGATTCTCCCCGGGACATTTTAATAAATTCAAGCATCTCTTTGAGAACAAAATAACGGGTCATGGCATTGGCCAGCTCTTGGCTGGACGGTGGCTGGCCCGTGGCCTCCGTAACAAAATCTTCCATCTTACGGACGGCGGCTTCAATTTCAGGTGCAACACTCATGATTCTTCCTTTGCATAGCGTTTAAGTTTATTCAACAAGGTTTTTCGGGTAATGCCCAAACGACGAGCGGTTTCACTTTTGTTTCCTTCAGCGGCAGCCAAGGTGGATAAAATCGCCTTTTCCTCCACCTTGGCCAGGCTGATGTTTTCAAGGCCAGTTTCAACCAGATTGCCTGTGGCCGCCGGTGATGCGGGTTCAATAAAATTCAGATCCTGTGCCTGGATATAATCGGTCCGGGCCATGACCACCCCCCGTTCAACGGCGTTCATCAGTTCCCGCACATTCCCGGGCCACTCATACCGAATCAGGGTGTCCATGGCATCCGGCGTGAACCCTTTCATCTCCCGGCGATTTTTCTTTGAGAACAGGCTTAAAAAATGCAAGGCCAGCTCCGGGATGTCCTCTGGATGGCGTCTTAAGGGCGGAATCTCAATGGTGACCACATTGAGGCGGTAATATAAATCCTCTCTGAATTTCTTTTCCTCCACCATGACCTTGAGATCTCTGTTGGTGGCGGCAATGACCCTGACATCGACGCCAATGGTCTTTTCCGACCCCACAGGACAGATCTCCTTTTCCTGAATCACCCGCAGCAATTTGGCCTGCATGGGCAGCCCCATTTCTCCAATTTCATCCAGCAGGATACTGCCTTGATCTGCCGAAAGAAACTTGCCTTTTCGCTTTTTATCCGCACCGGTAAATGCCCCCCGTTCATGGCCGAACAATTCCGATTCTAAAAGGGTTTCTGTGATGGCGGCACAATTGATGCGAATATAGGGGTTGTTTTTTCTTGCGCTGTTGTGGTGCAGGGCCGATGACACCAACTCCTTGCCCGTTCCCGATTCCCCTGTGACCAGCACGTTGGCATCGGTGGGTGCCACCATGTTAATGGTGTCCATTAACGCCGTTATGGCCGGGCTCTTACCCAGTATACCCGACCCGGCTGAAGTGGTTGACAATTGTTTTTTAAGGGCTTTATTCTCAGACTTAAGGTCCATACGCTCAAATACCCGGTCAATGGTCAGTTTGAGCTTATCAAAATCCAGGGGTTTGGTCAGGTAATCGTAGGCGCCGATTTTCAGGGCCTTTACCGCGGTATCCACGGAGGAATAGGCCGTCATGATAATCACCGGCAGCGCAGGATTATAGGCCTTGATCTGTGCCAGTGCCGCCATGCCCGACAGCTTGACCATTTTCATATCCATGAGGACCAGGCCAAAAGGACGGTCTTTAACCCGATCAACGCCCACATCGCCGTCGCCTGCCACTTCAATTGTGTAGCCCCATCCCTGCATCAGGGTTTTGAGCATTACGGCATGGGCCGTGTCATCATCTACAACCAGAACGCTTTTTTGGGCTGTCATCTTTTGTTATCCTTGTCTTTATCACCGCCACGGGCGGACCTGGTTTTTCACCTCGGTTCGCCCACAACAAATATAGAAAGAACCGAATGGGTTTGCATCGGACTTTCATATAACGGCCACGGGCCGCCCCGGGTCTATCGAATCCCAGGCGTTGGCCCACAACAAAACAAGAAAGTAATTCAGTACGTTACTGAGACTTTCATATAAAAAAAACTGACCTAAAGCGGTAAACGGATCACAAAGGTGCTGCCCTGCCCTTTGATGCTGTTTACCCGGATTTCGCCCTTGAGGGTTTCAACAATTCGGTGGACAATGGACAGCCCCAATCCGGTACCCTGGGGTCGGGTGGTAAAATACGGATCAAATATTTTATCCAAATCTTCGGGATCAATGCCGCATCCCGTATCCTCGATTTCCATCTCAATCCCGTTTCCACCGTCTGTATCCCTGACCCGAACCATCAACTCACCCCCTGCGTCCATGGCATTGACAGCATTCATAAATAGATTCAGCAGCACCTGGTTCATCCGGTCGGGGTCGGTGGGCAGCCTATTCCGTGATGTGTCCATCTGGATATGGGAACGGATATTGTTTTTTTCCAGGTCATGGGAAACCAGCATCAAGGCATGCCGGATCAAAGGTTCCAATTCCACAGGTCGGATTTCAACAGCCAGGGGCTTTGCAAATTCCAGAAGCTGGGTAATGGACCGGTTGATCCGTTCCACTTCCTGCACCATGATTTTTGCCGTCTTAGCATCCTCCGGTGCATCTTCGTAGCGTTTGGCAAAATAGGTGGCAAATCCTTTGATGGAGCTCAATGGGTTCCTGATCTCATGGGCGACCCCGCCGGCCAGTTTACCAATGGCTGCCAGCCGTCGGTTGGTCTCCACCTCTTTTTTCAATTCCTGCAATTGTGTCATATCCCGAAATAAAAAGATGTAGCCCTGAACATCACCGTTGTCCCCCAAAATGGCAGAGACCGTCATATCCAGCCTCAGCTCACCGCTATCCTTGGGAGTCAATACCACTTCTCCGGAAATGGGTCCACCGGCCCCAGAGATCTGGGATGCCAGTTGGAACATTTCAGGATATGCGGCATCGGGAATGGGCCCCAGGATGTTTTCTGCTGCCCGATTCACAGATGTCACCCGGTATTGATCATCCAAAGTTAACAGCCCAGACGGCATATTTTGCACCACAGTATCGGAAAAGGCTTGAACACGGTTCAAAGAGGCCCGGGCGGACCGGTATGCCTGAAACACAAACAATGCAATAATTCCTGAACCACCCAGAATAAAAAAAACAACGCCTTGAAGGATGGTATGCCGGGCCATTCGCTTTTCCATTCTGGTTACCTTATCCATGGAAAGGCCAGCAAAAATAAAATGATTTTTAAGGCGAAAACAGGGTTCACCCTCGTGGTCACACGCGTCTTGCGGATGATGATTCCGTCTTGCCGGATGCCACCCCGCCAAATGCCGCGCCCTGAATCCGTATTTCAGCGGTACAAATCGTTTATACATCTCAAACACGGACCGACCGGCCACCTGCCGGTACCGGTTAAACACCTGGAAGGGTTTCCTGGGAATATCTTGCACGTCTGCCCAGCCATCATAAATTTTTCCGACCTGCGCTGGATCTGAGTGTGCCAGGATGTTCCCTTGGGCATCGGTGATCAGAATATAGCTAATTTCCGGCTGCACGGCCGTCTCAACCAGCATGGACTGAATCCGCTTCATCCCCCAGCCCATGGCCAGCATACCGGTTCGGGTGCCGGCTTCAAACGTCCGAATCAGGGAGAGCCCCCGCCCCATCATCTGATCTTTTAAATGCGCTTTCTGCCGGGCCATCCGATCCAGGGTCATAAACGTAAACACTGGCATCAGCACGACGAGCACACCGACAATAATCAGAGGAGAAATCAGCCCCAATTTTTTCGTTTTTATCCATCTCATAATATTATTTAATGATGATGCAAAATTAATACCGCCTATTTTAACCCAAAGAACATGGATGACTGTCCCGGTCCTCAACGCAGTATTAAAGCACTCAAAGCCCGATATTTCACCTTCATACACAGGCACACACCCATGTCTTTTTGTTCACTACATATTTCAAACTGAGTAAAAAGTACACACTTCACACCCAAATGCAAATAACATGAGTAATTTTTATACATGTGTGACACATATCTGTATAGTAACGAAACAACAAAGATCATCACACCCCTCAATCCAAACCGGAAAACATCACTTTTCTTTTACATTCCAGACTATTAGCAAAATTTTATTTCAATGGCACGCCCATTGCTTAAATATCTTGTCAAGATCGACCTCGATCACAAACAATATAACCGCCACGGGCGGACCTGTTTTTTCACCTCGGTTCGCCCACAACAAATATAGAAAGAACCAATGGGTTTGCATCGGACTTTCATATAACGGCCACGGGCCGCCTCTGGTCTATCGAATCCCAGGCGTTGGCCCACAACAAAACAAGAAAGTAATTCAGTTCATAAATATGGCGGGTGCAATGGACAACAGGACCGAGGCGCTTATAAACATCTCACCGACGATCAAAAATCCCAGCTGTGGGAACTGCATCAACAATGGGTGGATGAAAGCTATGAAACCCGAGCGGCCATTATGACCAAGAACCAAAAGCTGCGGATGCTCATGGAAACTTCAAATCCTGCCAAAACAGACATCCAGGACCTTTCAGATGAAATTTTCGAGCTAAAAAAAGAATTGGCCGATAAACGGATTGACTTTGCCCTTAAAGCCAAAACAATTGCACCTGAGATTAATTTCATGGGTATAGGTCACCGCAGGGGTATGGGTCACAGATACATGGATAAAAAAATGGGGCATCACCCCGGATACAAGAAACACTGTCCGAATTACAGCAGCGACCACCACAAAGATAAAGAATAGTCTCCAAAAGATATTTAACTCAACTAAAGGTTAACGACTTAACTTTCGGGAGTTTCTTTTTGCTGCTCCTGAACCCGAGCGTTAGCGCATTAAAAAATGGAGTAGATATGACAATAAAATCCAAGCTCATAGTTTACACAGATACTCATATCGGTGCCCCACATGCAACCCATCAGAATGCAAGTGAGATAGTAAATGATTACAACCAAAAAGATGAGAACACTGGTGATAGCGACAGGAGACATCTTTGATATAAACGGCCACGGGCCGTCCTTGGTCTATCCACACCAAGGCACAGCCCACAACAAAAATTGAAAGATCTGAGTAACCTACACAGACTTTCATATAAAAAAAAACACCAAAAAAAAATTACTTGGGAAATATTACATTTTTGGGAATCATGAAGGTTCTAAAGATCCAGGCGGAGCATATTTTTATTGTGAAGAAGGTATTATGTGACTTCATTATCATGTCCCGGATTGGTGTGGGATGGAGTTCAAGGACCCTTGTGCTAAAGTGAAAAAATGGGAACATAAACGCCCCGGTCTAAACAAAATTAAATACTGGGCTTACAGATTAAAACATAAAGTAATCAATAAAGGTTCTGAATGGAATCCATCAACCAGCACTATATTATCAATCGTTAAATTCGCAAAAATCAACAACTGCAATACGGTAATTTTTGGGCATACACATAAACGCTATGACAAGTCGAAGGATGGAGTTCGAATTATAAATGCGGGAAGGGGGAAAAATATTTACACTATTTAAAAGCGGGAGCCCCGCACCCCATGTGCCCCGCCTCATTTTCTTGTTTTTTTGGACAGGGATGAGGCGTAAGGCACGAAGGATAAAGATTCCGTCTCTAACGGGCGTTATCAATCGTAGTATTGATTACCGTAGAGACATTATTGATTTCCTCGACAGTTTTAGCAAGCTGCTCTACAATTTTTCCCGTGGAGATCTTTTGTGCGCCGATCAACTGAGTGAGTTCGTTGGAGGCATCTTTGATGGTTCCCATTGTGTTCGCAATTACGTCCATTGCCTGCAATGCTTGTTTTGATTTGCTTTGAAGGGAAACCACCTGGTGGTTAATGTCTTCGGTTGCCGCCGCTGTCTGGGATGCAAGCGCCTTTACTTCTGTTGCAACGACAGCAAACCCTTTGCCAACTTCTCCAACCCGGGCAGCCTCTATGGTGGCGTTCAGAGCGAGAAGGTTTGTTTGGGATGAAATGTCTTTAATCAAATCAACGACATCGCCAATTTGATGTGCAGCCTCCTCCAGCGAGTGGATGATGGCGTTTGCCTGTGTCGCGTTTTCAAATGCGGTTACAATTTCTTCATCAGTGTTAGCGATTTTGGGGTCCATTTCAGAGATGGCTACAGACAGCTCCTCTGCGGCGGAGGCAACGCTCGAAGAGCTTGAACCTGCCCGGTCTGCAACCACGCTAATGTTGGCTTCAAGGGCATGGGTCAGATCTGTGAGCTTTTGCTTATAGATTTGCTCTGCTATTTTTTGTTCGTGGATATCGGTGAGGGAACCACAGACTCTCACGGGGATGCCGTTGGCTCCAAAAGTGACGCCTCCTACAACTTGAAACCATCGGTATTCATTACTTTTAGTTTTCAAACGATACTGTGACCGGGTTTGGCGGGCTTCATTTCTCAGACATACAGCAAATTCTTCAAATGTATGTTTCACATCATCGGGATGGATACGATCAGACCAGGATTGTACAACATTGGGGAATCCTTCAATGTCATGTCCTTGAAACCCCAGTAAACGTCGAAATTCTGGAGACCACTCCCACTTACTTTCGGGGTTCATGGGATCTCCCTCATAGAGCATGGCATCCCATAACCCCACGCCGGAAGATTCCCCTAATAACTCAGCCTGTTCTTCGCTTTTCTTCTGCTTATCGATATTAATCAATACGCCGCAGGCTTGCGTTGGCCTTCCTTGTGCGTCACGGGCAACGCCACCTACAACGCGGAACCAATGATATTCATTGCTTTTGCTTTTTATGCGTTGCTGGACATCATAGCGGCTGTCCCCCCGACTTGTATCGTTGATGCATGCGGTAAAATTTTTCAACGTATATTCTACATCATCTGGATGAAGTCGCTTTCTCCATGAATCTACAATATTGGGAAATTCATTGATTTCATCACCCTGAAAACCGAGCAGACGTCGAAATTCTGGTGACCATGTCCATTTGCTTTTGGGATGCATGGGGTCTCCATTATGTATCTGGACAATCCATAATCCAACTCCGGCACAACGGCTTAGCAAGTCAAGAATAGCTGAGTCTTTTTTCCCTTTGGATAGTAATGATATCGGGTTCATAATGGCCTTTTTCATGAAATGTTTTTATTGCGAGATACACTTAAAAGTGTATTTTCAGTTAGACAGTAAATGTTTCCTTGTTACTTCACCTTGGACAGGGGATATAAATACGATATTGTCGGAATTTAAAAATCCTATCCTTAAACAGATAGTTATCTTCAGCATAGGTAAAAGACACTCTTTTGTCAACAGGAGATCTCGTTTCTGATTTGGGTGTATGGGAAAGTCTGCGTCATTCACTCCGATCTTTCATTCTTTGTTGTGGCAAACCTCGGCAAAAGACCCGGTCGGCCCATGGCCGTTATTTCGCATAATTTTGATGCGAAAACAAAATGTATAAAAAATATAATGAGTTGTCTTTTAATAAAATTTAAAAATTCAAACTTGCGAATGCATTTTTTAGGTTCATTTTTATTTCAGATACGTTAAATCGTTATCTGACCCGAAATGGAAACAATGCCGCAATTTCAGGCAGGTGTTCCCAATTTTTCATGAAGCGCTTTATATCTTTGTGGCTTGCTCGTTTAAATCGCGCCATATTGCTGTGGACAACCATGCTGTCAAGGTCAATGAGATATACCTTTCCTTGGTGGATGATCATATTGGTGGCCTTCATGTCGCCGTGGCTGATGCAAAGGGCTTGAAGGCGTTTAAAAATATCGAGAATCTGTTTTGAGATATGATATTGGTCGGTAAATGGACACGTCTGAAAATAGTCTCGGGCGCTGATGCCCTCAATATGGTCACAGATCAACCAGGCCCGGTGTCTTAAAGGGCCAAAGCGAGTCTCTTTCAGGGCAATGGGGGCTGGGGTTCTGATGCCATGTGCCATGAGCATGTGCCCGCTGAACCAGGATCGATCCCCCCGACTTCTCCTAAAGGCAATCCGCAGTCCATGAAGTGGGTGTTTCACATTGTAACGCTTGACCACAAGCTCCCGATCATCGACCCTGACTTTTGCCACGCTGGCGGTATGTCCCCGCTTCAACAGGGTGGCTGTTGACGCATCAAAGGCGACATCCGGGTGTTTAAGAAATTCAGCCATGGCTGGGGTATAGTGGGTGCGCTTGCAAAGGGTCAAGTCAGTCCATGATTTTTTGCACACGGTTTCAGTGGATGCCCGGTAAATTTTTTTTAAATACTTTTGGATTCTGGCGTGTTGCCCTTGAACAACCCATTGTTTTAATTCAGCAATCAATTCATCTGAACAGGCGATGTCCCTGGCCTTACAATAGGCCAAAACCAGTTCTCTAAAGCGTTCCTGCCCTCTGAGATTCAGCTGAATCAACAAAACGGCCAGATTTTTCAAACTGGTTTGCCTGTCAAGTTTGCCTGTCCGGGCTTTTTTTTTCAAAGCCGCAGCGTCTAACGCATAGAGTTCACCGTTTTTGATCAGGAAATTTCCCAAATGAAGGTCATTGTGTACCAGACCGTTCTCATGCATCTGGGCAATCATGACCATGAGCATTTCAAAATAGTATCGGCATTGGCTGATATCCAGGTCAGCGCCTACCATCTTGCCAAGGTCTTGGGATGGATGGAGGGACTCAAACACCACTGCCTGTGCAGGGTTGCCACTCACCGCTCCGGTATAGAGAATCTTGGCCGTGCGAATGCCGGCCTCGTTCAGATACCGATTCCCCTGTGTTTCCGCATCAACGTGGTTACCCGCCCTGAACCGTTTGTAAAACAGCTTTGCCACCACCGGCCGCCCGCACCAGCGACCCAACAGCACAGCGCGTTTCCCAGGCACAAGCCTGAGCAGCTGGTGACATTCCAACTGTTGCCCGCCCGATTTGACCAAGCTCAGGCTGAAGGGCGTTACAAACCGCTTACGGCCAATAACAATTTCACTTTTCGTGTTGTGATTCACGCGTCCCTACCAGATCGATGGCGGTGTCTGTTTAAACTCTTTTTTGTATAACGTCTCAGCCCGATGCTTCACCAGCCACCAGAAAAATTGATTTTCGCGGATGGATGTTTCCGGGGCCGTATTATGATAGACGCCGGCAAACAGCAACAAATCCGCTTTGGTCAGCCCGATATCCATACTTGAGAAAAGAAGGGCGGACACATCTTTGGCCCGCCATCTCAAAGGGGTTTTCGCTCGGATCTGTGCCCGGTGCAGATCAATGAGGTATAGCTGGATATTGTCCGGGTCAACGGCATCCTTTCCCGACGAAATATCTAAGTGGCAATGACAGATATACAGATCCCTGTGGTTCAAACCGTTTTCATGGATCGTCCGTGCCAGCTTGGCAACCGCTGTAATCAGCGCCCGCTTCAATTGTGCGGATGGGGGTGACACCGTCCAGTCTTTACAGAAATTTTCAAGACTGATGGTGTGTTTCAGTTCGTGGGTCACCACAAAGGACTGCACTCTGGCCGGATTCCAGCCCACTTTTCCATACCCCAAAAGCCCCATGGTCTTGACACCGATATCTTCGAGCTTTTTGATGGCCTGCCACTCATTTTGGGCACTGAGTACCGGGGGACTGCGGAACTGAAGCATGTTTTTTATAATTTTTTTCCATCCCACACCCGTGTGAAATTTCCCAAAGTAGTACGCATCTCCAAACCTGAACCGAACGGTTCTTCGACCAATATTCTCACTGTATACTGGGCCTTCAACATTGAACAAGCGTTCAAGTCCCTCTGTTTCAATCTGCCAATACGCTTTCCATTCTTTGGGTAAAACGATCATGATACAACCTTTTCGATCACATCAGCCGCCTTTTGGGCCCGGCTGAAAATATCCGTATGCTCAATATATGTTTTGCAGTTGGCCCGCCATTGATCTGCAAGGCCACAGGTAAGCATCCATTCAAGTGTCTTGTTGAATTCACCCTGATCAAAGGGGGAGCCCACCACCATGCCGCCATCGGCCTGGGTGACATGGACGCTATAGCCACAGTTATCTGTGGTTAAAACCGGCACGTTGGCAGCCAGCGCTTCAACAATCACCGTACCGGTATTTTCAACCGATGCCGGATGTATCAAAAAATCAGCCGCCCTCAACAGATCGGGCACATCATCTCTGGCACCAATAAACATGACCTGTGTCATCACCTTCATCTGGCTGGCCAGGCGATTATAATGCCTGGGATTGTCTTTGCCCACCACTAACAATACCGTGTTTTTTAACACTGCCGGGGACAGGGCTGCCATGGCGCGAATGGCCCGGGCCACCCCCTTAATCTTAAAATTGGTGCAGACCATTAACAGCACCGTTTTATCTTGTCCAATCCCCAGCGCCTCCCGCTGCCAGCATCTGATCTCATCTGCATTTGACGGTGGCAGGCAGGCCTTGGCGATTCCCGGCGGCATCAGGTGAAACCGCTCAACCGCTGTACCATAGTATTCGGTATAAAACGATTTCTCCTTTTCCGTTAAAAGAAGGATTTCTGTTGCCCCATCTTTATCATATACACTTCGCTCCATGGCCATGAGCGTGCGATACCTCGGGGTGTATCGATAGAGCCAATTTCGTTTCATCATTTTAGCGGCGTAGGAGACATCGGCACCATAGTAAACGTCCAGTCCGGGCATCCGGTTGAATCCCACCACCCCATCAAAATGTGCCTGCCGGACGTATTCTTGCACCCGATGGGCAAAGGCCTGATACCGGGCGTGGTTGGATATACCAGGGACTGAAACAAGTTGAATTTCAAGTCCTTTCGGCCGATCCCCCTGCCAAGCCATTGTGAACGCTGTCACCTTATGGCCCCGGGCCATGCATTCCTTGGCAATATTCATAAAATTTACCTGTAATCCCCCAAAAGGGAAATATTTAAACAGGCAAAAGGCAAGGTGTAATCGTTTATTGGGTGTCATAGTAATGTGGTACAGGCACGAATTACCGAAGCGGCATCAAGGGTCATGCAGGCCCCTGTGCCTTCAGGACATTGATTACTGCCATGCCTGCGGCAAGGTTTGCACCCAAGGGTATCATCCTGCACAACCACTGAATTTGGATTTTCCCAGGGGCCGAAGCCAAAGTCCGGTGAGGTGGCACAAAACACTGCCACGGTTGGAATGCGAAATGCAGAGGCCATGTGCAAGGCCATGCTGTCATTGCAGACCAAAAGGCGGCTGTTTGACATGAGATAAAGGGTGTCCATGAGGGTTAGCCGGCCCGAACAGTCCAGCACATCCGCCTGTTCATTGATGTTTTGACATACCGCCCTGTCCCCAGCCCCCCCCATCAACACAACCGTTTTTCCCAAGTTGCAGAAATGGCGGGCAACCGACGCATAGCCCTGCCAATGCCATTGTTTGGTTTTCCATGCACTGCCCGGTGCCAGCACAATAATGTCCCCGGTTTCAGGAATGCATGCCTTTGCCTCATGGGAAAGCCCATCATAATGGGGGGCAAAAAGTCTGAGCGGTGTTGCAAGCTCACTTTCCGGGCACTCGTCAAACAACAACGACAGATTACGAATTGCCGCATGCCCCGATGTTTTTTTTACCCGGCGTGCGGTATATAAAAAACTGAGATGCGCATCTTTGAATCCTATCCGTTCAGGGATTTTGGCCAGTGCCAGCAACATGGCGGTGCGATAGGACCGATGCAGGCAATAGACCCGGTCAAACCCTTTTATTTTAAGCGATTCAGCCATTGCCACCATACCGGCAATCGATTTATCCCGCCCCCGTTTGTCAAAGGTAAGCACGGTATCCACCAAGGGGTCATTTTGGATCAACGCCGCTGCCAAGGGCGTCGTCAGCACGGTCAGCCTTGCCTTGGGATGAATCTTTTTTATCCCTGCAATGACAGGGGTGGATAAGATCATATCCCCAAGGAAACTCAATTGTACAAGAAGTATATTCATCCCCTGCGGTTTATCCTTCATCAAGGGGCCTTGTTTTCCAGCGGTTATGCTGCCACAGCCACTGATCCGGATATTTACGGATATACGTCTCAATCACGGAATGGGTGGCCTGGGTGTTGACCTGGATGTCGTGTTCGGGATCACCGGTGTGGACCATGGTTATTTCAGGCTGAATATCAATGCAGGCCCGGCCCTCTTTGCGGTAGATGAAAACCGGCACCACCGGAGCCTGGGTACGCCTTGCAATCAATGCAAGCCCTGTGTTTGCCGATGCCTTTCGACCCAGAAAATCCACAAACACACTATGATGCCGCTTTCTTGAATTCTGATCCACAACCAGCCCCACGGCCTCTCCCCGTTCAAGACATGCCACCAGGGTGCCCATGGCATTATGAAGCGGAATCATAGTGCAGCCGGTCGTGGATCGTTTTGATTTGATATACCTGTCCAACACCTTGCATTCTATGGTTTTATACACAACAGCCATTGGCAGATCAATCATGCAGCACAACGCAGCGGCCAACTCCCAGTTGCCAAGATGACCGGAAAAACATAACACGCCCTTCCCTTTTGCATGGGCGGCCCAGAAATTATGAATCCCCCTGACTTCAATAAACCGCCAATACTGCTTGGGGACCATTCTGTGAAACCGAGCATGCTCAAACAGCATGGTGGCCGTATTCTCAAAGACACGCCGGGCCAGCATCCAGCGTGAATGCGCGTCCATTTCCGATGCAAAGGTATGGTCCAACCCGTCCAGGGTAATTCTGCGATGTTTTCTATCGAGGCCAAACCAGATTCGCCCAAGACACTTGCCTAAAAATCGGCCGGTGGCAGGGGAAAGCATGCCAAGGGCATCGGTCAATTTGACCACCCCTTGGTACATTATTTTTTCAGCAATCTTCATTACATTTCTGTCATTTCTAAGTGATTAATTTCTATAATGATTTGTCATAGTATAGCCGCTTCAGAACCTGCGGTTGTCTTTTGGCCGGTATTAGAAACGAGACGACCTGCTTTGTCAAGAAAATACACAAATCAAGGCAGGCCCATGGGCCTCAATCCCCAATATTGCTAAAAAAAGCATCAAGTTGTTTGTTTAACTCGTTCCTGAACACGGTTTCACCGTCATGGATAAATTCAATTCCCGCATCCAAAACAGCCACCGGGACATGGGCGGGCCAATTGCTTTCAAGTTTGGTAAAGTCCTTATGGGTAGTGACCACCATCTCGGACGTTTGGGCTTCAAATTCTAATAGAATATGATCCATATCCTCTGGTGTATAGTTGTGGTGGTCATCAAACCATAGATGCCCGTTTACAATCATCCCTGCATCCTCACACGACTTTTTGAAGCTTGCATTCATGGCAATCCCTGAAAACAAGGTCACATGCCGGCCTTTCAAGTGGGTGATGTCCAATAGGGTCTCCGCGGTCTCCAGCGATTGATATTTGAATAAAAAGGGGGCATGCTGCGTTTTAAATTGCGGCCGATTTTGAATATAGGGCGCAACCGTGTCAAACGCCTGGGGCGTTGTGGTACCAACGGATCGTGTAAATACCACCCAATCCGCTCGGTTGGCCCCTGAAACCGGTTCCCTCAATGTGCCTCTGGGCATAAGGTATCCGTTCCCTATGGGGCGAGTCGCATCCATCAATAACAGGTTTAGGTCTCTTTTAATTTTTCGATGCTGGAATCCATCATCCAGGATCAAGACCTGTGCAGAAAACCGATCCATCGCAAGCCTTGCGGACTGGTGCCGGTTCTGCCCGGCAATCACTGGGACACTCACTGTTTTTGCCAGCATATAGGGCTCATCACCGGCCATTTTGGGTCCGACAAATACCGTATTTCCGTCAGACACCACACCGCCTTTGTTCTCCATGCTCCCGCCATACCCCCTTGTGATAATAGCGGTTTTGATCCCCCACCCACTTATACACCGGGCCAAATACCGGGTCATGGGTGTTTTGCCGGTTCCCCCGACGGTAATATTTCCCACACAAATGACAAAGCAAGGCAGGGTGCGCGATTTAAGAAGATGTCTGTCATAAAGCGCATTGCGGCATCGGACAATGTAACCAAACCCCTTTGACAGTATCAGCAATAGGATTGCCAGAAAAGGAAACGCCGCATCGGGGCTTTGAGGCCGCGTCATAATGATCTGAATTTGCGCCCTTAATTTTTTTACCAAGGTCATTATTTCACCGGCTGCTATTCCGTGTTGATCAAATAGATGCCCCCGAGACAAAGGCAAATGACATTGGCCGTCCAGGCAGCCACCAAGGGCGGCAAAATTTTTGCATACCCCAGAGACATGCAGAATCCAAAAACAAACCAGTAAAACAGACAGATCACCAGTCCCAGTGCCACGGCAGCTGGCAGATTAGTTCTGACAAAGCGTCGCATGCCCGTTGCAGCCCCCGTCAAACTCATAATCACACAGATAAAAGGAAATGCCAATTTCCCGTGCATATCCACGGTATAGGTGGTGGCGTCATATCCTTCATCCGCCACCTTTTTCACGTAGGACCTGAGTTCTGTAAAGCTCATTTCATCGGTTTTCCGGGACACCTGGCCCAACGCCTCAGGCTCAATCTCCAGGATTTGTCGCACCTCAGGCAACGCCGTCACCAGATACTCCTTGCTGGCGGTATCGTAAACCTGTCGGATGACGTCCTGGAAGACCCATTCTCCGTTGTCATAATACCCTTTTCGGGCATCCATTCGTAACGCAATGTTAAATCCGTCTCCCATGGTGGTGCAGCTGATCCCTTCAACCGTCTGCGTTACAGGGTCATAGAAATTGATATGAATCAGGGTCGGGCCCGACTTAATCCATATATCTGTTCTGCCTTTGGACAATTTGGCGGTTCCGGACAGCTCCTGATATCGGATATAATTGGCATTGGCCATGGTGATGGGAATCAAGGTTTCCCCTAGTAAAAACATCAGGGCAGCCAGGATGCCCCCTACCGCCAATGCCGGTTTCACAAGAAAGTAAACAGAAATCCCCGACGATTTCAACGCCGTTAATTCCATGTGCCGGTTCATGATGCCAAACGAGACAATCACCGCAAGAAGAAGGCTTGCCGGGGTCAACTGCATAAACATAAAAGGCGTTTTGAGCAGCACATACCACAGTCCCCGATCCAGGCCGATCTGAAACTCGAGAAACTTGTCCATCCTGGAAAGGTAATCAATGAAGATAAACAGCACCAAGACCATCACCTGGATAATGACGAAAAATTTAAAAAATTCTTTCAGCCAGTATCGGTGCAGGCATTTCACGCGTCTGCCCCCTTTGACACCTTTTTTTTCAGGGCCTGCACGGCACGATGCATCACCTGGGGCATGCGTACCGGATCTTCTTTGGCATTTCGATACAACAGATACATGCCTGACACCCCCATGATTCCATTGGGCAGCCACATGCCGATGGCAGGAGGATAATGTCCAGTCTCACCGACGGACCAGCCCGCAGCCAGCAGAATATAATATAAAAGAAAAAAGAACATCCCCAAACCAAACCCAGATGACGTTCTCAAGGACATGGACTGCACCCCCAAAGGAAATGCCAGAAGCCCCAGGGACAGGCAGGCAAAGGGAATGGCAAATTTTTCATGGAGTACCATCCGGGCTTCACTGTCCTTGGCTGGTGTTTTGAACCCTGTTTTGATGCGCTGCACCAATTCGTGCAGGCTCATTTCATCCAGATCCTTTTTAAATATCTTTGACTTGCCTTTATCCATGGCGGCAAGATTAATATTGATATCGTAGGACCCAAAATTGGTGTGGGTGACCGAATTATGTTTGGTATTGACCTGGTTGATTCCCCCGTCATACAGCCGGATGGTGTAAACGTTCCCATGATCCTGGTGAATCAGTTTTCCCCTGGGTGCCACGGAAATGGTTGTTTCCCCCTGGGTCCGCCGGTCTTCAATAAACACATCCTTAAGCGCCCGGGTTTTCATGTCCACATGGGAGACATAGATCATAATATCATTGAGCTGAGAGTTAAACTGACGCGCCTGCAATGCCGCATCGATGCTGGATCGTGCCAGTTCAATACGCTTTGTTTTCAAGGACAGCTTTCCCCATGACACCCCGAACACCGTCACCCCCATGGTCAATACGGTGGTCAGGCCGGCAAATACCATCACAGGCGGCAGCAGCTTATACAGGGACACCCCAGCGCTTTTCAAGGCGGTAATCTCATTTTCACCAGACATGCGCATAAAGGTTAAAAGGATGGAAATCATCGCAGACATGGGGATGGTAAATTCCATGAACCGTGGCAGGGTAAATCCAATCATCATCAGGAGATCCCCTATATCCATGTTGTAATTGACCACCATGTTGGTGATCTCGGGTATCCGGGTCATCAGAAAGACAACGGTCAAAAAAAGAAGGCTAATGATAAAAGGCGGGACCAGCTCTCTGAATATATATGTATGCGTTCGCTTCATTCCCATCATTGCCAGGCAAAATACAAACTCCTTGATCGGGTGTCAATGCATACGCTTGTTTTCAATTCTTTTTTTTTTTGATACCTTTAACCAAACACCCCAAATTTAACACAACGAATAATCGCCCATGAAATGTATCATCGTCGCAAGTGGCCAATTCACCCCAACAGACACCATTTTATCCCAGATCAACGCTGCAGATCTGATCCTCGCCGCCGATGGCGGTGCGGTTCATCTGCAAAAAATCAACGTCATCCCCGATATGATCATTGGTGATCTGGACTCCATCTGTACTGAAACCCAACAATTCTATAGGGCCAGACAGGTCCCCATCAAAACCTATCCCACCCGCAAGGATAAGACAGACACAGCGCTTTGCATTGATTATGCGGCGGCACGAGGATGCACCCACATCACGTTTATCGGCGTCACCGGCCAGAGGCTGGATCACACACTGGCCAATATCCTGCTTTTGCGCCAAACCGCCGACTTAGGCATTGAAGCCCGGATCATGGACGCCCATAATGAAATTTATCTGGTCGTATCGGATCTGAAAATAGAAGGCCGCCCCGGCGAACTGCTTTCCATCATACCGGTGTCGGAACAGATCACCGGACTGACCCTTGAAGGATTAGAATATCCATTGAAAAATGCGGCCCTGTACATGGGCACCACCCTTGGGGTAAGCAATTGTTTTACGGCAAACCGCGCAAGCATTCACATTGATTCAGGTGCACTCATCGTCACCAAATCAAAGGATTGAGAACGACTAAATGTATCGTCCTTTATTTTTCTTCATTTTCGGTATCTCCCGCTTCGCCTTCGCCTTCAGGTGTGGCTGTAATGGTATGCTCAATGAGGAACTCTTCAACCTTGGTAATGTCGGAGGCAATAACGACATGTTCAACATTAATGTCTTTGATACAGCCTTTCATATACGGATTCAAAATATCTAACAATTTTTGTTTCTGTCGCTTTACCTTTTCAAAATTTTCAACATCGCCATAAACCAGAGAACTTAAGAAGACAATGGCAGCATCCCGGGCCCGGGGATGAATCGTTGGAATGTCCTGGTCCGGCATCAGCTCTTTTAGGGCCAGGCTCACATTCAAACACAAATACCTGTCCTTTGCATTGGAGGAATGTTTGTCCAGATTCACGGCAAACGGCTTCATGGGAATCACCACAGATGCCCCGCCCTCTCCAGTGCCGATCTGTTTCCCACCGGTTTTTTTCCATTCATCAATCCGTTCATTTTCGCCCTTTAGGACCATGAGCTGGTCCTGAAGATCCACGATTTCAAAAAAGCGGGTATCATTTTTTTGCCACACCTCTTCGATATTGGATTCCATCACTGTAAAAATCAACTGCCCGTCTTCCATATGCCAGGCCCCTTTGGCATTTCCTTTGGCGCTGACAATCTTGCTCGTCACATCGGCAATGCGGACCGATGAATTCCAGGTGCCTTTAGGATTTATGATCAACAACACATAGGTCCGGTTCTGCATACGAATCCAGTTGCCGACGATCAACTCATTGGGATCCGGCGCTTTTTCGCCGCATCCTGAAACGCCGGACACCATCATGATGATAAGCAACAACAAACAAAGACGTTTGAACCCATCCCCTGAAATATTCGAAGTTTGTCCGTACATGGCATTGTCCTGAAGCTGTGGGTTATTTTATCGGGGGAAACCCATGAAAAAATTTAGGAAATAACGGCCATGGGCCGACTTGGTCTCTCACCGAGGTCTGCCCACAACAAATATCGAAAGTACCGAATGGGTTTGCATCGGACTTTCATATAACCGCCACGGGCGGGCCTGGTTTTTCACCTTGGTTCGCCCACAACAAATATAGAAAGAACCGAATGGGACCATGTGCACAGACGCCTTTTTCAAGCAAATGACTTAGCCGCAGGAGCCGCTGGAGCACCCGCCGCAGCTGCCGCCCTGCCCAAGATCCATATTGGAGTCAAGGTGAAATCCCATACCGGTGAAGTCAATCTTGATTTTTTCAGCTTTTGCCATAAAGTCTTTATCGACAACAAATTGAAGTCCTTTAACTTCAAAAGAATCATCTGTATCTTTAAGCTCATCCAGAGCCATTGCAAGAGATGGGCCGCCTCAGCCGCCGGAGTTAAGAAAAATTCGAATGGGGGTAGGTTCTTTCCCCTGGAAGTAATCGTCGATCTGCGTTTTAGCAGGATCAGTCAATTCAATCATTGTAATACTCTCCTTAATATCTAATGTATGGATATCCAGAGGTCGATCCCTGAATAATCATAACGTTAAACATCGTTATTCGCCTGTCAATGTCAGGCCTTGCTTTTTTTCACGAACGGCCATGGACCGACCGGATCTTTCACCTCGATTTGCCCACACCAAACAAAGAAAGAACCGAATGGGTTTGCATCGTTCTTTCATGTAACGTATACAACGGAAAAACACTTTGACGGTAACCTGTTTTCTTTGATGGATGCCACAGGATTTATGGCAGACCGCATCCAACTTCCCAACACCGCCATCCCCCATGATTTTTTTAACACCATGACCACCTGTACAAAAGAGTGTAAAGGATGTAGAATATGCTCCGTCTTATTCGATGAAATTGCTGACATACAACCCGTTAACCTGAACACCTTCAAGGATATCCAATGAAAATACTTGTTACCGGCGGTGCCGGATATATCGGTAGCCATACATGTATAGAGCTGCTCAATGAAAACTATGACCGTGTTGTCCTGGATAACTTGTGCAACGAAATATACAAAAAATAAAAAATGACACCTTATATCCAGAAATTAAAATCATTTTTAACTGCCGGAAATATTGAGGCCGCCCAAAACGTCTTGACCGATGTTGAAACCCGTTCTGAAACAGATATGCAGGCGGTCATTGAACTGCTTGCCCTGGCCAAAGATAAAGATGCCCCGGCCCTGATTTCTTTTCTGTTGAACCGGATTGATTCGAAGCACCCTTTTCACAAACGGCTTTTTCAACTGGCCACAGACAGGGCCCATCTCAACTATGCCTTTGCCGAAATTCTTTTGAAATATGCCGACAAAAACCAGCAAAATCAAATCATTCCCCTTTTACGACATATACTGAGCCGAGAAGTCAAAGGGGATCAACTCAATCGCCTCATCCGAACCATAGGAAAACTTAAAATGGTGGACCTGGTCGATGACCTTGCCGAATTCATCTTTTATGATGATCCGGAACTGAAACGCGAAGCGGTCAAAGCCTTGAAACGGATGGGGTCGGAAAAGGCCTTAGAACGGCTGGAACAGGTGGCCCAGACAGAAAAATGCGATATGGACATCCTGGATGCTGTGGATTCCCTCCGCGATACGCTTGCATTAACCCGTCCGCCACATACGGATCCACCCCCCGTAACGAAATGGGTTGACCCCCAAACCAACGAGGGGATATCCCCATCCCACCTGACCGCACCGGACCTGGCACAACGGGCGGCGGCCCATGTATATTATGCCAGCCGTACAGACCAGGTCGCACAATTGCTAAAGAAACACCTTGACACCAAGGATCAGGATCTGATGGTCCACCTGCTGCGGCTCACCGCCAAAACCATTCCCCAGCAAGCCCTTGGCGATCTGCTGACCCTGGCAGATCAAAAAGACTTACCTGGTCCCATCAAATTCTCATTGTACACCGCATTATCCAGATTCTCGAAAATTGAATCCGCCGCCGTTATACTCCGCAGTGTCACTGATCCGTCCATGTATATCCGAATGGCTGCTGTCAAACTCCTTGACCGGCATTGTTCAGACTATATTAAAGCGGAAATCAAAAAGAAAATCGAATTTGGCACCAAAATCGGGGAAAGCCTGGGCCAAACCATTTTAGATGCAGGCGCAATCAACCTCATCAACGCGCTCATGGGCTCAGACTCATTTTCCTATATCGCTGCCAATTACATTGAAAGAGGCGCCCCCATCAACGTCATTGACACCTACATGCAGGTCCTTGAAAGCAGGGGACGCCGCTCCTCGGTGAAAAAATATGCCCGGATCAAATCGGAGCGTGCCGACAATCAGACCCCTTGGCTGGCCGTCATATCCCCCGACGAGACCCTCCTGGCTGTATATGCCAAACTCATCCATGGCTGCGGATTCCGTGCCCACTCCTTTAACACGGCCGTCACGGCATTTGAGTTCCCCCTCTCAGATCCACCGGCCGCCGTGATATGCGATCTTTTTATCGACCAGAATACGGCGTTAGATATTGCCAAAAAAATTCGAAAACACAATTCACTTGATGATGTTCCCATCATGGTATCTGCTCTGGAAAGACACCTGGATGAAAAAATGATGGGCCAGATGTTTAAGTCAGTTGGTATCAATGGGTACTGCCCCTTTCCAGCCAAACCAAGTCAGATCAAATCCTGGGTCGCTTCGGCGTGAGTATAAGGCCCCGTCTCGATATCCAACATATCTGCCCGGTGACCCCATGATGGGGTAAAAGCATCTGATCAGTCCGAATATAGACCCGCGTCGGCATCATCTTCTTCCCACTCCGCAAGGTAGTCGGCGATGGCCGCAGACGTTGAGGTGCCCCGGGGTTCAAGCAGCACATACCCCATGGTTTCCATCTGCCGCCCCATGAGACTAAAAAAGGCCGTTTCAATCCCTGCTTTATCCGCTTTCACACCAATGGCTGTTGCTTCCTCAATAACGGCCTGGGTCAGATGGCCCTCAGGGACAAAGGCGTCGCATACCATTGTATGCCAAGCTTCGGGGAAATGCGTAATTTTCCAGGCACAGAGCGCCTCGGGCCTTAATATACTTTTTTTATTCGGATTAAACGGCGCCGGAACAAAGGTCATCTTAGACGTTTCAAACCCCATGAGTTCTTTTAGGACCTGTGTTTTATCATCACCAAATATCCATTGCTCGGGTGCCAGCAGTACCGGTGGATATTCGTTACTGGTCAATGCGTACCGGAAAGGGCCTTTGTCTTTCCAGAATCGTTTAAAATCTTTGGCATGGGGAAGAATTTTTCTTACACAACTCATTTTTTCTTAATTCATTTAGATGCGTTTAAATATATGGCCTCGGTTATATTTCACCTCACCCAATTTATTCAAGTCTTAAAAAAAATTTGGAATTGACTTGTGCTACGGCATCTGTTAACTAAAACCCACCATGAAAGTTAACCAATATGAAGACAAAAAATATCAGATCCTCGAGCAGCTTTTCCATGCCCAGGGAGAGACGGTATCGGGTGTTCAATTATCTGACACCGCAGGCATATCCAGGGTGGCCGTATGGAAACATATCAAGGCCCTGAAGGCCTCAGGTCTCCCCATTGAGGCCCATCCCAAAGGGTATACCCTGAACCGCCCCGAAGACCTGCTTTACCCGTTTTGTTTTAAGGAGACCTGGCGTCCCCGGATTTTTTATTTCCCACAGGTTACAACCACAATGGACACGGCAAAACAATTGGCCCGCGACGGTGCGCCCCACCTGAGCTGCTGCATCGCTGGACACCAGACCCATGGTCGGGGCAGGCTCAACCGGCAATGGATATCAGACCAGGGCGGCCTGTGGTTCACCCTTATCCTGAAACCGGAACTTCCCCCACCATTTGCCTATATCTACAACTTTGCTGCCGCCACCAGCCTGTCCCGGACCATCAATGGGCTTTTCGATCTCAACACCCGGGTAAAATGGCCCAATGATCTGCTGCTGAACGACAAAAAAGTGTGCGGCCTGCTGTCGGAAATGGAAACCCAGGCAGATATGGTCAAATATATTGGTATTGGCATGGGGCTTAACGTAAATAACATGCCGAATCAAAAAGAATTGAAGGCCACCTCTATCAAAGCCCAACTGGGTCATTTTGTCTCTCGAAGACAGATTTTGGAAGCGTTTCTTGAAGATTTGTCAAAGATCATACGGCAGCCCGACATCCCAGATATCATGACCCATTGGCGCAAACAGACATCCACCATTGGCAGCCAGGTCCAAGTGGAGACCTTGGATCACACCCACCAAGGCAGGGCCATTGGTGTGGACGACAGCGGCAGCCTGATCATCGAAACAGATGACGGGAAAACCAAAACCATTCTCTACGGAGATTGCTTCCACAAAAGAAAAAAGAGAGGAAAAGAACCAACCCAATGAACCCAATTAAACTTACCATATATACCGCTCTTTTTGTGGCCCTTACGGCCTGCGGGGCCTTCATTGCCATCCCCATCGGCCCGATCCCCATTGTTTTGCAAAACATGTTTGTCCTCTTGGCCGGACTGATCCTGGGACCGGTCTGGGGATTGGGGTGTATGGCCATCTACCTGTTCATTGGTCTGGCAGGACTCCCCGTATTTGCCGGCGGCACTGCGGGCATAGGCAAATTATTTGGTCCCACCGGCGGTTACCTGCTGGGCTATCTGCCTGCTGCCTGGGCCACCGGACTGATTTCCAAAACGCTGAAACAAACCCGGACAGGCGACTTGATCGCCTTGATTACAGGCAGCCTCATTGTATATGCCGCAGGGGTTCCCTGGTTGAAATTTGCCTTTGCCATGCCTTGGTCCAAGGCCTTTGCTGCAGGTATGTATCCCTTTCTCATCGGGGATGCCCTGAAGGTTGTCGCGGCCCTGCTTATCGCTCAAAAAATTCGGCCGGTCATTGAGAAACATTCCCATTGAGGCCCCCATGGCGTGTCCCATCCTTGAAATAGACAACCTGTCCCACCATTATGGTCAGGCCCATGGGGGCATCGAAAAAATTAACCTCACGGTTTCCAGGGGAGAATATCTTATCCTGGCCGGCCCCAACGGATCAGGCAAAACCACGCTCATCCGCCACATGAACGGGTTGCTTGAACCGGACAGTGGGGAGATCCGCCTCCAGGGTAAAAATATCTTTGACGACCTGATGCACACCCGCCAGACCATTGGCATGGTGTTTCAGGACGCCGACACCCAGATCGTGGGAGAAACCGTATTCAATGAGGTGGCGTTTGGCCCTGAAAACCTAAGGCTTTCCAGGTCACAGATCAATGACCGGGTCCACCGAATTTTAGAGCAATTCGGCCTTGATCGGTTCAGCCAGCGCCACCCCGCATCCCTGTCCGGCGGTGAAAAACGAAAATTGACCATCGCCGGCATTCTGGTCATGGCGCCTGACATCATCATCTTTGACGAACCCTTTGCCAATCTGGACTACCCGTCAGCCGTGGACCTGGCCCAACTGCTGCGACAGCTGAACCAGGCAGGAAAAACCATCATCATGGCCACCCACGATCTGGATCTGATCATGGGGGACGCCCATCGAATGTTGATCATGGAAAAAGGAAAGATCGCAGCAATGGGACCTGTCCGGGAACTTGCACGCCACATGGCGCGCTATGGCCTAAAACCCCTTTGTACCTGCACAGCATCCGCTTGATGACCGCCATATTTGAATTCAAAGCCGGCCACTCGGTGGTGCACCGCCTTGACCCACGATGCAAACTGGCCATCACCTGCCTTTGGGGGGCAAGCCTGGCTGCGGCCCAATGGACTGCCGCATTATTGTTAATGATTCCGCTTCTTATCTTGGTGAACCGCCTGGGGATACGTCTGGTGTCTCTACTCAAGGCATTAAAAATGTTCCTTGTCTTTTTATTTGCCATCTTCGTGGTCAGAGCGTTGGTCACGCCAGGGACGCTGTGCCTGGCGATCTTTAGTATTGGCATTACCTTCGAAGGCATTCAGGCCGGCGCAATTACAGCCCTGCGGTTTTTTGACGTGATGATTCTGGGCATCGTCTTTTCCGCCACCACCAGTCCGTCCCAATTAAAAGCCGCATTCCAATGGATCCTTGGCCCCATCCCATTTATCCCGGAAAAAAGAGCCGCAATGATCATGGGATTGGCCTTGCGGTTCCTCCCACTGATTTTAAGTCAGTCTCGAGAAACCGGACAGGCCATCACTGCCCGATGTGGAACCAACCGAAAAAATCCCATAACACGCATCACCACCCACGCAATGGCCCTGCTCTCCAAAACCTTCCGTCAAGCCGACACCCTCAGCATCGCCATGGAAGCCAGATGTTATACAGAACACCGAACAGACCCGTGCTTTTCCCCCGGTGGCCACGAACGGTTGGCCCTCCTTATAGCGGCGACCTACACCCTTGTGGCCCTTTTCCTCTAACGGATTTATTCCCTTGGGATTGTTTTTCATCTGCCCGGATCATCTTTCAGGGTTAAATTTTAAAGGTATCCACAATTTTCTTGAGTTGGGCGGCAAGGTCGGACAATTCGCCGGCATTTTCATGGACCTGTTTGGCGGATGCAGACATTTTGTCTGCGATACCGTTGACTTCTGCGGTGTCCTGGGACATTTTCACTGTGGCGGTCGAGTTCCGGCCTATGACATCGTTGACATCCTGGATGCCCTGGGATGCCTGGGCGATATTACCTGCGATTTCATTGGTGGTTGAGGACTGCTCCTCAACAGCGGTGGTAATGGTTACGACGATGTCGTTCACCTGGCCGATGATGTCGGATATTTCTCCGATGCCGTTGACGGCATTATTGGTGACGTTCTGTATGGCGGTCACCTTATTTTTAATGCCCTGAGTGGCCTTGGCGGTCTGGTCGGCCAGCTCTTTGATCTCTCCGGCCACGACGGCAAAGCCTTTGCCGGCCTCTCCAGCACGGGCCGCCTCAATCGTAGCGTTCAATGCCAACAGGTTGGTCTGTTCGGAAATATCGCTGATGGTTTCGGTAACATTGCCAATGTCCGTGGCTGCCGTTCCCAGCGCCTTCATCTGTCCTGCGGTTTCTTTGGCGCGGCCCACAGCGTTTTCGGTGATGGATCTTGCGTTTTCTGAATTATTCGCAATTTCACGGATGGTGGACGCCATTTCATCGGCAGATGCGGCAACCATA
>PDWJ01001569.1_pt1 | contig 54848 bp, 54 predicted proteins | sample 1430881 | NCBI WGS metagenome assembly PDWJ01 (sample SAMN01162460, study PRJNA174530) | Oral metagenome, whole genome shotgun sequencing project. | biome: Marine environment; feature: Marine mammal; material: Swab sample of the gingival sulcus; isolation source: swab sample of gingival sulcus...
TGGCTATTCGGCCGCAGCGACCGGGGGAGTAGCAGCGGTGGCTTTGGGGGAGACCGGCCAGTCCGCCGGGTAACGCCAGGCGAGGTCGGCTACCTGGCGGTCGAGTTGGCGGCGGCCACGCGATGAAAGCCGATCGCCAAACACGATGCCGTTTAGGTGATCGGTTTCGTGCTGCAGGCAGCGAGCCAACAGCCCCGTTCCCTTGATGGTGATCGGGTTTCCTGCCAGGTCCTGGCCGGTGCAAGTTGCCAGATCTGGGCGGGCAACTTGCTCGAAGCCACCGGGATATGACAGACAGCCCTCGTCGCTGGCGTCTAGTTTGCGGTCTTTGCCCTGCGGCAACGTCACCTGTGGGTTGCACACTACGCCGCGGTGAATCACGTCGTCGGCGTCCGGGCATTCGTAGATGAACACGGCCCGGCCTACCCCGACCTGGGTTGCCGCTAGGCCGACTCCTTCGGCTACTCGCATGGTTGCCCACATGTCGCGCACCAGCGTTACCAGCTCGTCGTCGAACGCGGTGATTGGCTCGGTTTTTGCATGCATCACTGGAGTGCCCCAACGAGTAATGGGAAGAATCTTGCCGCCAGTGGTGTAGTCGATCATCGACGCGTGCTCCTTGAGTGCCGAAACTAAGACCCATAGTATGCCCGGTTTCTGCGGGTGCTGCGCAGGGGTGTCGGCGACTACCGGCACACTAAAGGCATGGGTGAGGCGAGTTGGGACCTGGTGTTGGCCCAGTATGAGGAGCAGCTCCGGCTCGAACGCGGCCTGGCCGCACACACGATCCGCAACTACTTGGCCGACCTGGCCCACTTGCGCGACGCTTGCGGCGTGGGCATCGCCGAGGTGAGCTTGGCCACGCTACGCGGTTGGTTGGCGGATCAAGCTGGCCAAGGGGTATCGGCGGCCACGCTGCGGCGCCGGGTTTCGTGCGTGCGGGGATTCTTTGCCTGGTGCGAGCGTGACGGCCTCATCGCCGCGAATCCCGCCGTCAGGTTGCGGGCCCCGAAGCGGGGCCGGTATCTGCCAAAGGTGCCCTCGCGGGCTGCGATAGACCAGACGCTGGCGGCGGCCCAGCAGCGCTCCGAGGAGGCAGCCGAGCCGGTCGCCCTGCGGGATCAGGCGTTGCTCGAGGTGTTGTACGCCGGTGGGCTGCGGGTAGCCGAGCTGTGCGGCCTGCAACTGGCCGACATCGACCACGAGCGGCAATGCCTGCGGGTAACCGGAAAGGGCGACAAGCAGCGGGTGGTGCCGATGGGCCTGCCCGCGATGCGAGCCCTGCGGACCTGGCTGGCGGTTCGCAACCAACTGGCAGTGCCAACCAGCCCGGACACCGTTTTTCTGGGCGTTCGCGGCGGACGGCTTAACCCGCGGGTCGCGCGACGGATCGTCGAGGAGGCCACCCTGGCTGGCGGTGCCGCGGTGGGGCCGCACGCGCTGCGGCACGCGATGGCGACCCACCTGCTAGACGGCGGCGCCGACCTGCGCAGTGTGCAAGAGATGCTGGGCCACGCCTCGGTGGCCACCACCCAGATCTACACCCATGTTTCGGCGGATCGACTACGCGAGGCCTTTCGGCAAGCCCACCCGCGGGCCTAATCGAGGGTGCTCATCGGATCGACTAGGTGACCGTCGCGCCAGCGCATCCAGTGCAGATGGCAGCCCGTCGACATTCCGCTGGTGCCGACGTAACCAAGGGTTTGCCCGGCCTGCACCCGCTCGCCAGCAGTGACCGCCGCGTGTTGCAGGTGGGCGAAGCCACTGCGTCCCCCGGTATCCGCGACGATTACCCGCAACCCGTAAGCCCCGGCCCATCCTGCCGAGGAGACCACCCCGGACCAAGGCGCCCGCACCGGCGTGCCGCAGGTGGCCGCGATATCGGTGCCGTCGTGCAGCTTGACCACGCCGGTGATCGGGTGGCGGCGCATCCCGAACGGCGAGGTGATTCGCCCGGCGACGGGCTGGCGGCCCGGTGCGCGCGCCGCCGGTAGGAACACCCTCGGTGTCGGCCGCGTGCCGGCTGGCAGCAGCCGGATCGGCGGGGCCGCCAAGTAGTCGGTGGGATCGTAGTAGCGGTTGTCGTCTTTTAGGCCCCAGTGCAGGCAGCTGGGCTGGCAATGACCAGGCCAGGAAGCGAGCCGACCGATCAACTCGCCCGCGACCACCCGGTCGCCCTCGGCGAGCGTGGCCCTGACCGGGGTGTAGGTGGTGCGCAGCCCGTTGCCGTGCGAGATCGCCACGCTCGGCCGCCCCGCGACCTCGCCCGCGAAGCTGACCACACCTGCCGCCGCTGCGTGCACCTGCTGCCCAGGTGCCGCCGCCAGGTCTACGCCGCGGTGCCCGGCGGAATAGGGGGTTAGCCCCGGCTGAAACGCCGCGATGAGGTGACCCGGGACGGGGCGCTGCAACGCTAACCCGGCATCCGGCCCGGGAAACCCGGGCAACAGCAACAGCCACAGTAGGGCGACAAGTGCTCGCATGTGGAAATGGTGTCGCGACGGCTCGAAAACTGAGCATGCTCGTCACCGGCTGTGGATAAGACAACTTGTTGTGCGCCGGGACCGCGGGTTAGCATTGACCCTGCAATCGGTTCGCCGGTTGACATCGCATGCGCTGTGCGGCAAGCCGTCAGCGACCGCGTGGTCCCACTAGTGGGTGCGGTCGTGGAGCGCATTAGGAGCCCCTCGGGGCGGTAAGTAACCACTCGTGAGCTTCGCGCTCACCCGATTCAGTAGCGGCCTGCGCCGCACTGCGAAAGGACCGGCCATGGCCGTCGTCACCACCCGCCAGTTGCTCGAATCTGGCGTACATTTCGGGCACCAGACCCGCCGTTGGAACCCCAAGATGAAGCGATTCATCTTCACCGAACGCAACGGCATCTACATCATCGACCTGCAGCTCAGCCTGACCTACATCGACAAGGCTTACGCCTTCATCAAGTCGACCGTAGCCCGCGGCGGCCAGGTGCTGTTCGTCGGCACCAAGAAGCAGGCCCAGGAAGTCGTCGCCGAGCAGGCCACGCGAGTCGGCATGCCCTATGTCAACCAGCGCTGGCTGGGCGGCATGCTCACCAACTTCCACACCGTCACCAAGCGGATTCAGCGGCTCAAGGAACTCGAGGGCATGAACCTCGACGACGTGTCCGCATCCGGGCTGACCAAGAAGGAACTGCTGCAGCTAAAGCGCGAACGCAACAAGCTCGACAAGAGCCTGGGCGGCATCCGCGACATGGGCCGCACCCCGCAGGCCGTGTGGATCATCGACACCAAGAAAGAGCATCTCGCGGTCGATGAGGCGCGCAAGCTGCACATCCCGATCGTCGCGATCCTGGACACCAACTGCGACCGGGCAACGACGACGCGATCCGCTCGGTCTCGCTGCTGACACGGATCATCGCAGACGCTGTCGCCGACGGCCTGATCCAGCGCTCCGCCGGTGCGAGCGAGGAACAGGCTGAGGCTGAGCCGATGCCCGATTGGGAACGCGAACTGCTGGAACAAAGCGCCAAGCCCGAACCGGCAGCCGCTGAGGCGCCTGCCGACGAGCCCAAGGCTGAAGTCGATGCCGCTCCGGCTGAGGCTCCTGCCGAAGCGGCCACCGAGCAGCCCAAAGCAGAAACCGCTGCGGAAGCGGCCGAGGCTCCTGCCGAAGTGGCCGCCGAGCCCAAGGCTGACGCCGACGACAAGACCACCAACTAATTTTCGATCTAGACGGGATAACCCATGGCAATTACTGCTGCTGATGTTAAGAATCTCCGTGACGCCACCGGCGCAGGGATGATGGCTGCCAAGAAGGCCCTAACCGAGGCCGAAGGCGATTTCGACCAGGCGGTCGAGATCCTGCGGGTCACCGGCCTGGCCAAGGCAGCCAAGCGTTCCGACCGCGAAGCCAATAACGGCATCGTCGTTGGTCGCGACTCGGTGCTGATCCACCTCGCCGCCGAGACCGACTTCGTGGCCAAGAACGCCGAGTTCACTGGCCTGGCCGATCAGATCCTCGACGTCGTGATCGCAGAAGGCATCACCGAGGTAGCCGCCGCCGAGGCCGCCAAGCTTAGTGACGGCACCACCGTCGCCGAAGCGGTCGCTGCCCTGAGCGGCAAGATCGGTGAGAACCTGAAGCTGGTTACCCTGGCCAACTACAGCGGTGCCGCCACCCAGATGTACCTGCACCGCCGGGCCATCGATCTGCCACCGCAGATCGGCGTGCTACTCGAGTATGTCGGCGATGATGTGGAGACCGCGCACCAGGTTGCGATGCACATCGCCGCCATGAGCCCGCAGTACGTGAGCCGGGACGAGGTGCCAGCCGAGGTCGTGGAGAACGAACGTCGCATCGCCGAGGCCACCGCCCGCGAAGAAGGCAAGCCCGAGGCTGCCCTTCCCAAGATCATCGAAGGCCGCACCAACGGCTTCTTCAAGGACGTTTGTCTGGTTGACCAGATGGCCGTCTGGGTCGACAAGAAGACGGTCGGTGCGGTTCTCAAGGAATCCGGCGTCACCATCAAGCGTTTCGTGCGCTTCGCAGTCGCCTGATCTTTAAGCCACACTGCCAAGGGGCGCGTCTCAAGTCGAGGCGCGCCCCTTGCGGTTGTCTAAGTGGCGTTGCCAAGCGATAGGCTGGAACGAATGTCGGAGCAAACAGTGAGGTGCCAATGGCTTATCAACGGGTATTGCTGAAGCTGTCGGGGGAGGCGTTCGGCGGCGGCAAGCTTGGCGTAGATCCAACTATCGTGGCTGCCATCGCCGAGGAGATCGCGCAGGTAGTGTCGGGCGGCACCCAGGTTGCGGTCGTCGTCGGCGGCGGCAACTATTTCCGCGGAGCGGAACTCAGCCAAAACGGCATGGATCGGGACCGCGCGGACTACATCGGGATGCTCGGCACGGTGATGAACTGCCTAGCGCTGCAAGATTTCTGCGAGAAGGCCGGGATCGACACCCGAGTGCAGACCGCGATCACGATGGGCCAAGTGGCCGAACCCTACATTCCGCGCCGAGCCGAACGGCACCTAGAAAAAGGCCGGTTAGTGATCTTTGGAGCTGGCTCCGGAATGCCCTATTTCTCGACCGACACCGTGGCCGCCCAGCGGGCGCTGGAGATCGGCGCAGAGGCGCTGTTGATGGGCAAACAAGGCGTGGCTGGCGTCTATGACAAGGATCCGAATACCTACGCCGACGCCGTCAAGTTCGATCACCTCACCTACGACGAATTCTTGGCTCGGGACCTGAAGGTGGCCGACGCCACCGCGATCTCGCTGGCTAGGGACAACAATCTGCGGCTGGTCTTTTTCAACCTGCAGCAGCCTGGCAATATCGCCCGTGCCGTCAACGGGGACGACATCGGCACTGTAATCTCGCGTTAGTGCAGCAGAAAGGAGGGCGGTCTCGTGATCGCCGACATTGAGAAAAGGGCCAAGACCAAGATGGAACACGCGGTTGACTACGCCCGGGAAGACCTGGCGACAATCCGCACCGGCCGGGCGCATCCGGCCATGTTCAACAAGCTGGAGGCCGAGTACTACGGCACGCCGACGCCACTACAGCAGCTGGCTACCTTCACCTCGACCGATCCGCGCTCGCTGTTGATCACGCCGTTCGATCGGGGCGCGATGGCCGCCATCGAGAAGGCGATCCGGGACTCTGACTTTGGGGTCAACCCCAGCAATGACGGCAACGCCATTCGCATCGTGGTGCCGCCGCTGACTGAGGAACGGCGCAAGGAATACATCAAGCTGGCTAGGCACAAGGCCGAAGAGGCTCGCATCGCCATCCGCAATGTGCGCCGCCACGCGATCGATGACCTGAAGAAGCTGCAGAAGGAAGGCGAAATCTCCGAAGACGAGCTGGCTCGGGCCGAGAAGGCGGTCGACGCGTCGACCAAGGGCTTCGTGGAGCAGATCGACGAGCTGCTCAAGCACAAAGAAACGGAACTCGCTGAAGTCTGATGACCCAAGCCAATACGTCTGCGACGAAAGCGGCGGGTAGGGATCTACCCGCCGCGATTGTCGTCGGCGTGGCACTGGTAGTGGTGGCCGCCGTTGGCCTGCTGTACCTGCCCTGGTTCTTCGTAGCCTTCATGACCTTGGCATTTGCGTTGGGCGCCCACGAAGTTCATGTCGCCCTGCAACGCCTGGGGATGCATTCGTCGATCAAGGTCATCATCACCGGCACGGTGGTCAGCGTGATCGGCGGCTATCTCGCCGCCCTGCAGGGCCTGCCCATTGAGCGCACCACCTTGATCGTCACCTGCCTGGTCGCGACGCTGATCGCGGCCCTGGTGGCCCGGCTGGCGAAGGGACCGGAGGGGTTCGTGCTGGACTCGGCGGCCAGTGCCCTGATCATCGCCTACATCCCGCTGCCGGGCGTCTTTATTTCGCTGCTTATGGGCGAAACCCAGGGCAACCTGCGAATCGTTGCCATCATCGCCTGCGTGGTGTTCGCCGATGTGGGGGCCTACGCGGTCGGCTCCCTGCTCGGCAGACACAAACTGGCTCCGCGCATCAGCCCAGGGAAAACCTGGGAAGGGCTGATCGGTGGCGTTGCCCTGGCTGGGGTCGCCGGCCTGCTTAGCTCGCTATGGTTCCTAGCAGTCGACTGGTGGGTAGGCCTCATTCTCGGGGTGACGACCGCGCTGGCCGCCACGTTGGGCGACCTGGTCGAGTCGCTGATAAAACGCAACACCGGTCTTAAGGACATGTCGAACCTGCTGCCGGGCCACGGCGGCGTCATGGATCGGCTGGACTCGATGATCATGGCATTCCCGGTTGGCTGGTTCGTGCTGTTCCTAGCGATGGGCACCTGATGACCTCGCTGCCACTAGTGATGACCGCGCCAAAGCGCGGCAAGGCGCCGACGCATTGGCTCGACCTGGACCAGGATGCCCAGCGCGCCGTGATGGCCAAGCTGGGGCTGCCCGGCTTCCGGGCCGACCAGATCGCCAAGCACGTCTTCGAACGGTGCGAGGACGACCCCGAGCGGTTCACCGACTTGCCGCAACCTATCCGCTCTGACCTAAAGACCCAGTTGTTCCCCGACTTGCTGCAACACGTCACCCAGCGGCAGGCCGACGCGGGCCAGACCATCAAGACGCTGTGGCGGTTGCACGACGGGGCGCTGCTGGAGTCGGTGCTGATGCGCTACCCGGGGCGTTCCACCCTATGCATCTCCTCGCAGGCTGGCTGCGGCATGGCCTGCCCGTTCTGCGCGACCGGGCAGGGCGGGCTGACCCGCAACCTCTCGCGCGGCGAGATCGCCGCGCAGCTGCTCAAAATGAACCAGACTCTGCGCAACCAGACCGCCGATGGAGCGCCGAGTCGGATCAGCAACATCGTGTTCATGGGCATGGGGGAGCCGCTGGCCAACTACAACTCGGTGCTGGCCGCGATCCGCAGCTTCATCGCCCCGCCGCCGACCGGCTTTGGGATGAGCGCCCGCGGGATCACCGTTTCGACGGTGGGGCTGGTGCCGCAAATCCATCGCCTGGCCGGTGAGGGGCTGCCGGTGACGCTGGCAGTCTCGCTGCATGCGGCGACCGACGAGCTGCGCAACGAATTGGTGCCCATCAACACCCGCTGGCCGTTGCATGATGTTGTCGACGCAGCCTGGGAGTACGCCAAGACCACCAAACGGCGAGTCTCGATCGAGTACGCGATGATGCGCGACATCAACGATTCGGTCGACCAGGCGCGACGGCTGGCCGCGCTGCTGCGACGCCGGGGCGACTGGGGCTGGTTCCACGTCAACCTGATTCCGCTTAACCCCACTCCCGGCTCGAAATGGACGGCCTCGCGCAAGCGTGATGAGAAGGCGTTCATTGCCACCCTGACCGAGCAGGGAGTTCCGGTGACGCTGCGCGACACCCGGGGGCAGGAGATCGATGGCGCCTGCGGCCAGTTGGCGGCCAGCGAGTTGAGCGCGTCTCAGTAAGTGACTTTCAGCTTCGCCAACGGTGGGGTCGACTAGAATCCGACTCCGTACGAGTTAATCGAGCTAAGGAAACGCATGCATAGCGCTCTACAGTCAGTATTCGACATTGTTGTTGCCAGAAACCCAGGTGAAACTGAGTTCCATCAGGCAACCCGAGAGGTGCTGGAGAGCCTAGAGCCGGTGGTCGCAAAGAATCCCGACTACCTGAACGAGCACATGTTGGAGCGCATGTGCGAGCCCGAACGCCAGATCATCTTCCGGGTTCCCTGGGTTGACGACAAAGGCAAGGTGCACGTAAACCGCGGGTTCCGGGTTGAGTTCAACTCCGGGCTTGGCCCCTACAAGGGCGGGCTGCGCTTCCACCCCTCGGTATACCTGGGCATCATCAAGTTCCTGGGCTTCGAGCAGATCTTCAAGAACTCGCTGACCGGGCTGCCCATCGGCGGTGGCAAGGGCGGCTCCGACTTCGATCCCAAGGGCCGCTCCGATGCCGAGATCATGCGGTTCTGCCAGTCCTTCATGACCGAGCTGTACCGCTACCTTGGCGAATACACTGACGTGCCGGCCGGTGACATCGGTGTCGGCACCCGCGAAATCGGCTACCTGTTTGGCCAGTACAAGCGCATCACCAACCGCTACGAGTCCGGCGTGCTAACCGGCAAGGGCCTCGACTGGGGCGGCTCGCTGGTGCGCACCGAGGCCACCGGCTACGGCACGGTCTTCTTCGCTGACGCCATGCTGGCCACGCGGGGCGAATCGATGGAAGGCAAGCGCGTGCTGGTCTCCGGTTCGGGCAATGTCGCGATCTATGCCATCGAGAAGGCACAGCAGATGGGTGCGCACGTCGTCGGCTTCTCCGATTCCAGCGGCTACGTCGTGGACGAGGCCGGTGTTGATGTCGAACTGCTGAAGCAGATCAAGGAAGTCGAGCGGGGACGGGTCGCCGACTACGTTTCCCGTCGCTCTGGCGCCGAACTTGGCAAGAGCGGTTCCATCTGGGACGTACCGGCCGAGGTCGCGCTACCGTCGGCCACCCAGAACGAACTCGACGAGCAGCACGCCAAGGCGCTCATCGCCAACGGCGTACAGGTGGTAGCCGAAGGCGCCAACATGCCCACGACCCCCAAAGCAGTGGACATGCTGCAATCAGCCGGGGTGCTGTTCGGGCCTGGCAAGGCTGCCAACGCCGGTGGCGTGGCCACCTCTGCGCTTGAGATGCAGCAGAACGCCATGCGTGACGCCTGGACGTTCAAGTACACCGAAGAGCGGCTGCGCGCGATCATGGTCGGGATCCACGACCTGTCGCTGTCGACCGCCGAAGAATACGGTCAGCCCGGCAACTACGTGACTGGCGCAAACATTGCTGGCTTCCTCAAGGTGGCTGGCGCGATGGATGCCTTCGGCATCGTCTGAGCCGCTGCTCGCCTGACCCTAGTGGTGGGCACTGGTGCCACTTCTGCCAGCGCGTAGAATGGCCCGGTGCCCACCATTTCTGTTCTCGGCAGCACCGGCTCCATCGGTACCCAAACGCTGGAAGTGCTGCAACGCGCGCCAGTCGAGTTCACCGTCGTCGGACTCGCCGCTTCCGGGGGCAACTTGGAACTGCTGGCGCAACAAGTGGCCCAGTTTCGGCCGCAGACCGTTGCCCTGGCTGACGCCAGCCAGCGTGACCGGCTTGCCAAGTTGATCGGCGCTGATGTCGAACTACTGGTGGGCGACGAGGCAGCCACGAAACTGGCAGGCCGAACGGTCGACATAGTCCTTAATGCCATCACCGGTGCCGCCGGGCTACGCCCCACGCTGGCCTGCCTGGCGGCGGGCAACACCCTGGCGCTAGCCAACAAGGAGTCGCTGGTGATCGGCGGTCGGCTCGTGACCTCGGCTGCCCGGCCCGGGCAGATCGTTGCGGTCGATTCGGAGCATTCGGCGTTCGCCCAGGCGCTGCGCGGCGGCCGGGCCAGCGAAGTGCGCCGCCTCATTCTGACCGCCTCCGGGGGGCCGTTTCGGGGCAAGACCAGGGCTGAACTGGTCGACGTGACCCCGCAGCAGGCGATGGCCCACCCGACCTGGGACATGGGGCGGGTGATCACCATCAACTCGGCGACGCTGGTTAACAAGGGGCTGGAGCTGTTGGAGGCCCACCTGCTTTACGACGTTGCCTTGGATGCGATCACCGTCACCGTGCATCCGCAGTCCATCGTGCACTCGATGGTGGAGTTCTGCGACGGCTCGACCCTGGCGCAGGCATCGCCGCCGGACATGCGGCTGCCGATCGGCCTAGCGCTGACCTGGCCGGAGCGGATGCCGGACGTGGCCCAGCCATGCGACTGGAGCGCCCCCACCAGTTGGACCTTCGAGCCGCTGGACGAGGAAGCCTTCCCCGCAGTGGCGCTGGCGCGCCGGGCCGGGCAAGCCGCAGGTAGCGCGCCCGCGGTCTACAATGCAGCCAACGAGGCATGTGTCGACGCATTCTGTGCCGGCGAGATCGGCTTTCTCGACATCACCGACGTCATCGAGCGGTGCCTGACGGAGCACCTGGCAGGCGGGCACGTGCCGGACGAAGAATTGAGCTTGGCTGCGGTGCTCGCGGCCGATGAATGGGGGCGGCAGCGGGCCGCCGAGATCATTGGAGGCGGTTCATGCTGATGGTAGGGCTGGCGATTCTCTTTTTCGCCATGATCATGCTCTCGATCGCCCTGCACGAGATCGGGCACCTGGTGCCAGCCAAGATCTTCGGTGTGCGGGTCTCGCAGTATATGGTCGGGTTCGGCCGCACGCTGTGGTCCCGGCAGCGTGGCGAAACCGAATACGGTATCAAAATGATTCCACTGGGTGGCTACGTCCGGCTGATCGGGATGTACCCGCCTGAACGCCAGGCCACCAACAAGGGCTGGCTGGAGCGCTTCGCCGATCAGGCCCGCAGCTACGAGTACGAGGAGGTGCGGCCCGACGACCAGGGACGGCTGTTCTACGAAAAGCCCTGGTGGCAAAAGGTGATCGTGATGTTCGGCGGGATTGGCATGAATCTGTTGCTGGCCTTCCTCATTTTCCTCGGCATCCAGGTGTTTCACGGCTACTATCAGCCGTCGCTGCAGGTATCGGCCGTAAGCCAGTGCGTTATCCCGGCAGACCGAACCGAGGCCGGCTGCTTGGAGTCCGATCCGCCCACGCCAGCCCTGCAGGCAGGCATCAAACCAGGGGACGAGATCGTGTCCGCGAACGGCACCCAGGTCACCAGCTGGCAGCAAATGTCGGAGCTGATCCGGGCGAACGGCGATGGCGCCATGGCGATCCAGGTTCGGCGCGACGGCCAGCTGGTGGAGCTGGCCGAGGTGAACACCGTTCTGACCGGGGTGCCGGATAGACTCGATCCCACCACGACGGTGGAAGCCGGTTTCCTGGGGGTTTCGCCCAGCTATGAACTGATGCACGGCGGTCCAGTCGAGACGGTGGCCCAAATGTGGGACATGACCCGAATGTCGTTGGTGGCGCTAGTCAACTTCCCAGTTCGGGTCTACTACGTGCTGGCCGACATGGTGACCGGCGCGCCGCGAGACCCCAACAGCCCCATCTCGATCGTCGGGGCGAGCATCGTGGCCGGTGAGCTGGGTGCCGCCGAGGACATCGCGGTTGGCGACCGGGTGGCCACCTGGATGAGCCTGCTCGGCTCAGTGAACCTGTTTGTCGCGCTGCTGAACTTGGTACCGCTGCTGCCGCTGGACGGCGGCCATGTCGCCGGTGCCCTATGGGAGGCGTTGCGGCGCGCCGGGGCGCGGCTGCTCCGGCGAAAAGACCCAGGGCCGGTGGACACCGCGAAGATGCTGCCCGTGGCCTACATCGTTGGCGGCTTTCTGCTGCTCGGCGGCATAGTCCTGATCGTGGCCGACCTGATCAGCCCGGTATCGCTGCTGTGATCCGAGTAGGGTAACTGCTATGAGCGTCAACCTCGGAATGCCCGTCGCGCCACTTCCCACCCTGTCGGGTCGACGGCCAACTCGCCGGATCAAGGTGGGCGCTGTCGAGGTTGGCGGCGACGCGCCGATCAGCGTCCAGTCGATGACCACCACCAAGACCACCGACATCAACGCCACGCTGCAACAGATCGCCGAGCTGACCACAGCTGGGTGCGACATCGTGCGGGTGGCGGTGCCCAGCCAAGACGACGCCGACGCGCTGCCCATCATCGCGATGAAGTCGCAACTCCCGGTGATCGCCGACATTCACTTTCAGCCCAGGTATGTGTTCGCCGCCATCGACGCCGGTTGCGCCGGGGTGCGGGTAAACCCCGGCAATATCCGCAAATTCGACGACCAGGTCGCCGAGATCGCCAAGGCTGCCAGCGACGCCGGGGTGTCGCTGCGGATCGGCGTCAACGCAGGCTCGCTGGACAAGCGGCTGCTGGAAAAATATGGTTCGCCGACACCCGAGGCACTGGTCGAATCCGCGCTGTGGGAGGCGTCGCTATTCGAGGAAGTCGGCTTTGGCGACTTCAAGATCTCGGTGAAACACCACGATCCGGTGGTGATGATACGTGCCTACGAGCTGCTCAGCGAGAAGTGCGACTATCCGCTGCACCTCGGCGTCACCGAGGCCGGACCGGCGTTCCAAGGCACCATCAAGTCCTCGGTCGCCTTCGGCGCGCTGCTGAGCCGGGGCATCGGCGACACCATCCGGGTGTCGCTGTCCGCGCCGCCGGTCGAAGAGGTGAAGGTTGGCGTCAAGATCCTGGAGTCGCTCAACCTGCGGCCGCGTAAACTCGACATCGTTTCCTGCCCGTCATGCGGCCGGGCCCAGGTCGACGTCTATACGCTGGCCGAGCAGGTCACCAAGGGGCTGGAGGGCATGCAGGCCCCGCTGCGAGTAGCTGTAATGGGCTGCGTCGTCAACGGCCCCGGCGAGGCCAGAGAGGCCGATCTTGGGGTCGCCTCTGGCAATGGCAAGGGCAAGATCTTTGTTAAGGGCGAAGTCATCAAGACGGTTCCCGAGGCCGAGATAGTGCCGACCCTGCTCGCCGAAGCGGCCCGCATCGCCGCCGATATGGAAGCCGGTGGCGCGCCCGAAGTGTCGGTCTCGTAATGCCAGGCTCGGTTCGCGTGCTCGGCCCTGCTGATCGCACGAACTTAATGAATTGGCTCGGTCAACGACCGGTGGAGAACCTGTTTGCGGCCGCCAAGATCACCGCGCACGGCTTTGAACGCCGCCAAGTCGGCGTGGTGCACGGCTTCGAGCGAGACGGCGAGTTGCGGGCTGTCTGTTTGCAATCGGGCAGTATCTTCCTCAGCTCGCGCGATGCGGGCGCCATCGAAGCGTTCGCTATTGCTTTGGGGCGCCGCCGCCACGCTACCTCACTGTTTGGGACCGCGCCGGACACGCTGCGGCTCTACGAGAGCCTGGCGGCGCGCTGGCCCGACAGCTGGGCAAAGGTGAGCAACATCCGCGAGCGCCAGCCGTTGCTGCTGCTAGATCGGCTGCCGACGGTAGCGCACGATTCGCGGGTGCGAGTGCTGCGCCCAGGGGACTTCACCTCGTACCTGGAAGCCTGCGTGCACATGTACACCGAGGAGATCGGCAGCTCGCCGTATCGCTACGGCCCCGGCTACGAGTCGGTCGTCACCGCCCGACTGAAGCAACGCGAGGCCTACGGGATCGTCGAGAACGGCCGGGTCATCTTCAAAGCCGACCTGGGGTCTGGGGTGGGCGATCATGTGCAGGTACAGGGGGTGTGGGTGCATCCTGACTATCGCGGCCAGCGCCTGGCGGTGCCCGCGATGGCGGGGATGCTGCAGCAGGTGATGCAGACCCGTCGCCACGTCTCGCTATATGTCAACGACTTCAACATTGCCGCGATCCGCACCTACCAGCGGCTCGGCTTCCGTGCCGTCGGATCGCTGTCGACAGTGCATTACTAGCAGCGACCGCTAGGCTTGGCGCGTGGTACAAAAACTGTCGAACTTGTTTGTGCGGACGTTACGCGAAGACCCGGCCGATGCCGAAGTGCCCAGCCACCGCTGGCTGGTGCGCGCCGGATACATTCGCCGGGCGGCCCCTGGGGTCTACTCTTGGCTGCCGCTGGGGCTAGCGGTGATGCGGCAGATCGAAGCGGTGGTGCGCGAAGAGATGGCCGCCATCGGGGCGCAGGAGGTCCGGTTCCCGGCGCTACTGCCGAGGGAACCCTACGAGGCCACGAACCGGTGGCAGGACTACGGCCCAAATCTGTTTCGGCTGACCGACCGCAAGGGCGCAGACATGCTGCTCGGTCCCACGCACGAGGAGATGTTCACGCTGCTCGTGAAAGACCTCTACTCGTCCTACAAGGATCTGCCGCTGAGCTTGTACCAGATCCAAACCAAGTACCGTGACGAGGCCCGGCCGCGGGCAGGCCTGCTGCGCGGGCGCGAGTTCGTGATGAAGGACTCCTACTCGTTCGACGTCGACGACGCCGGTCTGGCCGCCAGCTATCAGGCCCATCGCCGGGCATACCAGCGGATCTTCGATCGGCTCGGGTTCGAGTACGTGATCGTCTCCGCGATGGCCGGGGCCATGGGTGGCTCGCATTCCGAGGAGTTCCTGGTGCTCGCCGAGACCGGCGAGGACACCTTCGTGCGATCGCCAGGCGGCTATGCGGCCAATGTCGAGGCGGTGCGGATCGCCGCGCCCGAGCCCATCGACTACCAGCAGGCCCCCGCCGCCCGAGTGATCGATACCCCCGACGTGCCGACCATCGACGCGCTGGTCGACCTGCTGAACGCCAGCTATCCCCGCGAGGATCGAGCCTGGCATGGGTCAGACACGCTGAAGAACGTCGCCTTCATGCTCGAACAACCCGACGGCACCCGGCAGCCACTGGTGGTCGGGGTGCCTGGCGACCGTGAGGTCGACGCCAAGCGGCTGGCTGCGGCCGTCGAACCGGCGGTGGCGAACCCGTTCACTGAGGCCGATTTTGCCGCACATCCCGAACTGGTGCGGGGCTACATCGGTCCCGTGCGGGACGGCGTGCCCGTCCTCGGGACTGAGTCGACCTCCAAGGTTCGCTATCTCGTGGACCCGCGAGTGGCCACCGGCACGTCCTGGGTGACTGGAGCCTGCATCGCCGACCGGCACGTGGTCGACCTAGTCGCGGGCCGCGATTTCCAGTCAGACGGGATTCTGGACGTGGCCGAGGTGCGCGCCGGCGATCCGGCGCCCGACGGCTCCGGTCCGCTGGAGTTGGCGCGCGGAATTGAGATGGGCCACATCTTCCAGCTGGGCCGCCACTACGCGGAGGCGCTCGGCCTAAAGGTGCTGGACGAGAACGGCAAACTCGTGACCGTCACCATGGGCTGCTACGGCTTTGGGGTTTCGCGGGCAGTTGCCGCTGTCGCCGAGGCCACCTGCGATGACAAGGGGCTGTCTTGGCCGATGTCGTTGGCGCCCTTCCAGGTGCACGTGGTGGTCGCGGGCAAGACCGACGAAATGCGTGCCGCCGCCGACCAGCTCGCCGCCGAACTGGAGCAGCGCGGCATGGACGTCCTGGTCGATGACCGCAAGGCCAGCCCCGGGGTGAAATTCGCAGACGCCGAGCTGTTAGGAATGCCGGTGATCCTCGTCGTCGGCCGCGGGCTAGCTGACGGGGTGGTCGAGGTGCGCCGTCGTAGCACCGGCGAGCGCAACAACGTGAGCCTCGATGAGGCAGTCGATGCCGTCGCCGAGTTGGTCGCTGCCGGCTAGTCCGTCGCCCAGCCGGGCCAGTAAGGCAGCCGGCCGCCGAGGCGCTGCACCGCCGCGACCGAGGCCACCATCGCCGCGATCCGTGGCTGTGGGTGCTGGTCATCGGCTGCGGCAATGCGGGCCTGCGCGTTGAGAAGTTGCTGCTCCAAGCTAGCCCAGCCAAGGCGAATCTCGCGGGCCGTGGTCATCGGCGTCGGCAGCTCGTAGGCGATTTCGCGATCCGGCAGCTCGGTTAGTTCGGCCAACCAGGTGTCGCGTTGCGCCAAGGCGGTGGCGAGCCTGGCGGTCCCGGCAGCGGCCAGCGGCTTGTCGTCTAGTCGGCCAAGCCCCACTTCCAGGCCGTGGATCAGGCTCCAGATTCGGGTTACGGCGACCTGTATCGCTTCGGGCAGTGAGAGCTTCGGCAGCGGCCCGGGAGCCGCCTGGCCGGGCACCGGCGGCAACTGGGGGTTGCTGGCGCTCAGCACGGCAGCAGCAATCGAAGCTAACAACAGCCGCTCGGCCTGCGAGGGGGCTTTCGCGGCCAAGCCGCGCAGTGTTTCACTGCTGGTTTTCGCCGCTGATTGCAGGCCGACGGAGCTGGTTGCGGCAGGCGGCTCGAATAGTTGCGGGCCGCCGGTCAGTGGATCGGCGGCGCATAACCGACTCAGCTGGGCGTCGCACTGATTCAGGGCGGCATCGCGCCAGGCTGGTGGCCCGGCTTCGGGGCTGATCTCGGCTTTGAATGCCGCCAGCGCCGCCGCGGCATCCCGCAGCAGCGGGGATTGCGGCACGGGTGTCGGCGAGTTCACCGGCTGCGGGGTGCCGCTGACGACGGGGCTGGAAGCACAGCCGCTTAGCAACCCGATCCCACCGACCAACAGACTCCGACGAGCAAACCGCATGTTCGAATTGTAGACGGCGCTAGAATGGTGGTTCACAACTTGTTTCGCACAACAGCATAGGAGGCCGCGATGAAGCCTGAAACACTCCGGAACGTCGTAGAGCCTGTCGTGATGGCGCACGATCTGGAACTTGATCGCATCGAGGTAACCCCGATTGGCAAGCGGCGGTTGCTACGCGTCATCGTGGACGGTGATGGCCCCGCAGGACGCGGCCCCTTGCTGGACGACCTGGCTCGGGTGTCGGCCGCGCTGTCGGCAGTGTTGGACGCCAGCGAAGCGGTCGGCAACGCCCCATACACCCTGGAGGTCACCACCCGAGGCGTCGATGCGCCGCTGCTAACCCCAGCCCACTACCGCCGCAACCGTGGTCGGCTGGTGAAGCTCAACCTGGCCGAGGAGGAGCTTACCGGGCGGATCCTAGGGGTCAGCGAAGACGGGGTGCAGCTCATGGTGAACGGTGCCGAACGAATCGTGGCTTTCATCGACATCACCAAGGCCGTGGTTCAGGTCGAGATGAATCGCCGCAAGGAGGACTAAGGGACATGGATATCGATTTGGCCGCGCTGCGAGCGATTGAACGCGACAAGGGGATCAGCTTCGAATACCTGATCCGAGCCCTCGAAGATGCCATGCTGAATGCCTACAACAAGACCGAGCATCCGCTGAAGGGGGTCAAAGTCGAGATCGACCGCAAGAGCGGCCAGGTAGCCGTGATGGCGCCAGAATTCGACGACAATGACGAGATCATTGGCTACTTTGATGACACCCCGTCTGACTTTGGGCGAGTGGCGGCTGCAACTGCCCGGCAGGTTATCCATCAGCGGCTGCGCGAGGCCGAGGATGAGCAAAAGTACGGCCACTTCGCGGGCCAAGAGGGCGACATCATTACCGGGGTGGTGCAAGCCGATCGGGATTCCCGCACTGTTCGGGTCGACTTGGGGTCGTTGGAGGCCATCATGCCGCTGGCCGAGCAGGTACCGGGGGAGCAGTACCCTCATGGCAAGCGGCTGAAGGTGTACGTGGTCAGTGTCCGGCGGGAGCTGCGCGGACCGCAGGTCGTGGTTTCGCGTACGCATCCAAACCTGGTTCGCAAGCTGTTCGAGCTGGAAGTACCAGAGATCGCGCAAGGCGTCGTCGAGATTAAAGAGGTAGCCCGCGAGGCCGGTCATCGCAGCAAGATCGCCGTGGTGAGCAATGTCGAGGGGGTTTCCGCGAAGGGTGCCTTCATCGGCCCAATGGGCCAGCGGGTGCGCTCAGTGACCAATGAGCTGGGGGAGGAGAAGATCGACATCGTCGACTACTCCGACGATCCGGCGACCTTCGTGACGGCGGCGCTATCGCCCGCCAAGGTCCAATCGGTGGTGGTCGTGGACGCGGTGGCCAAGGCGTGCCGCGCCGTGGTGCCGGACTATCAGCTATCGCTGGCGATCGGCCGGGAGGGCCAGAACGCCAGGCTCGCTGCCAGACTCACTGGCTGGCGGATCGATATTCGCCCCGACACCGCCAGCTAGTCCGGATGGTTGCAGCTGAGCCCAGCCATGCCGCCATGCCGCTACGCACCTGTGTCGGGTGCCGCAGACAGGACTGCCAGGCCGACCTGGTTAGGTTTGTGCGGCGCGGCTCGCGATTGGTTGTCGCCACAGTGCCCAGGTTGCCGGGCCGGGGAGCCTATCTGCACCCCAACCGGGATTGCGTGGTCAAGGCGCTTCGCGGCCGCTGCTTCCAGCGTCGGCTCGGCGTCGAGTTGCAGCCAGCAGAGCTGTTCGTACTGCTCGGTTGGCCCGAAGCTAGGGAACCGGGCTAAACTTGGCTGGTGCCCCGCGCAGGTCGCGTTGGGCGTTGTTGTTGGGCCTAGACAGTATTGGCCCCGATACCGGAAGGTGGGCTAGCGCTCATGACTACTCGATGAGTACCGCACGATGAGCAAGTCAACCAACTAGCTGGCCAGGGCGCGCGCTCCGGCCATGAAGGAGAGCAGTGGCCAAGCCTCGCGTCCATGAGATTGCAAAAGAGTTTGGGATCACCAGCAAAGAACTGCTGGCCCATCTCAACGATATTGGCGAATACGTCCGTGGTCCCTCCTCGACGCTGGAAGCCGGCACCGGCGGAAAAAAAGCCTGCTGCACGTAGCCCGCGGAAAGCCGCTGGGCCCCAAGCCACCCCGGGCGCTCCGAACCCACTCAGCGTAGGTACCACGCGCAGCAGCAGTAAGCCTGCTACGGCGGCTAAGCCGAAGCCAGGTGCTGGCCGCAAGCCAGCTTCGGCCGCGAAACCTGATGTGGTGCCGACGCCCAGTGCGCCGGTACCGACTGCGCCGAAGCAAGACAGCGAAGTCGAAACCGCTACTACTGAAGATGTGAAGGCTAGCGCCGTCGATGACGCCGCCCCCAAGCCCAGTGCCCCCAAGCCGGGAGCGCCGAAGCCGGGCGCGCCGAAACCGGGCGCTGGCCGAACCGCAGCCCCCAGGCCCAGTGCGCCGTCGCGTCGTTCGGGCACTCCTCGGCCGGGCAACAACCCGTTTGCCGTTTCGCAGGGAATGGGTGTGCAGCGCCGCGCCGAGGGCCGCGATGGTTCTCGCCGCGACGGTGGGTCCAGGCAAGGCGGCGGCGAGCGGATGCCGCGGCCAGGTGGCACCGGCGGTCTGCCCGGGATGCCACGCCCGAATCCCGCCATGATGCCTAAGCAGCAGTCCAACCAACTTGGCCAAAGCCCCAACCGGCAGGGTGGCCGTTCCGGCGGCCGCGGCCGCGGTGGCGGCGGCAACCGACCTGGCGGTGGCTTCGGCGGACCCCCGATGGGCGGTCCCGGCGGCGCCGGACGTCCCGGTTCGCGCGGCCGCGGCGGCGGCACCCAAGGTGCCTTTGGCCGCGGTGGCTCCGGCAAGCGCAATCGCAAGTCGAAGAAGCAGCGCAGACAAGAGTTTGACCAGATGGAAGCACCGTCGATTGGCGGTGTGCGCGTCCGTAAGGGCGGCGGCCAGAAGGTCCGGCTGCGCCGCGGCGCCTCGCTGACCGACCTGGCCGAGAAGATTGGCGTCGATTCGGCGTCGCTGGTGCAGGTGCTGTTCCACCTTGGTGAGATGGTCACCGCTACGCAGTCGGTGTCCGACGACACGCTGGAGCTGTTGGGTGCCGAGCTGGAATACCAGATCGAGGTGGTATCGCCTGAGGACGAGGATCGCGAGCTGCTGGAGAGCTTCGACATCGAGTTCGGTGAGGACGAGGGCGACGACGAGGATCTGTCGGCCCGACCGCCGGTCGTGACCGTCATGGGCCACGTCGATCATGGCAAGACGAAGCTGTTGGACGCGCTGCGAGACACCAATGTGGTGGCGCGGGAGGCTGGTGGCATCACCCAGGCCATTGGCGCCTACCAGGTGGAGACCGAGGTGGAGGACGTCAAGCGCGCCATCACCTTCATCGATACGCCGGGTCACGAGGCCTTCACCGCCATGCGTGCTCGCGGCGCCAAGTCCACCGATATCGCCGTCCTGGTGGTGGCCGCAGATGACGGCGTGATGCCGCAGACCATTGAGGCGCTCAACCACGCCAAGGCGGCCGAGGTGCCGATCGTGGTGGCCGTGAACAAGGTCGACCGGGCCGAGGCGGATCCGCAACGGGTGCGCGGCGAGCTAATGGAATATGGGCTTGTGCCGGAGGAATACGGCGGCGAGACCCAATTCGTCGATGTGTCGGCGTTGCAGCGTCAGGGCATGGACGAGCTGCTGGAGGCCATCGTGCTGACGGCTGACGCGGAACTTGATTTGCGGGCGAACCCCGACATGTCTGCCCAAGGTGTAGCCATTGAGGCGCACCTGGACAAGGGGCGCGGGCCGGTTGCGACGGTGCTGGTGCATCGCGGGACGCTGCGCATCGGCGACTCGATCGTCGCTGGTTCGGCCCACGGCCGGGTGCGGGCGCTTATCAATGACTCGGGCGAGAACATCGAGCAGGCCGAGCCCTCGACTCCGGTGCAGGTGCTGGGGTTGACCTCGGTTCCGGGTGCTGGCGACAACTTCCTGGTGGTCGAGGACGACCGGGTGGCTCGCCAGATCGCCGACAAGCGGGAGGCCCGGATGCGGGCTGCCCAGCAGGCCCTGGGTGCCCGGCGCAAGACGCTGGATCAGCTGTTCGAACAGTTGGAGAAGGGCGAGACCCAGGAACTGCTGCTGATCCTCAAGGGCGACGGTGCTGGCTCGGTCGAGGCCCTGGAGGACTCGCTGAGCAAGATCGAGGTAGACGACGAGGTGTCGCTGCGGGTCATCGACCGGGGGGTTGGTGCCATCACCGAAACCAACGTGTCGCTGGCTGCCGCGTCCAAGGCCGTCATCATCGGCTTCAACGTGCGGCCGACCCCGCACGCCAGCCAGCTGGCCGACCAGGAGAATGTCGACATCCGCTACTACTCGGTGATCTACAAGGCCATCGAGGAGATCGAGGCCGCCCTGAAGGGCATGCTCAAGCCGGTCTACGCCGAGCAGACGCGGGGCCAGGCGGAGATCCGCGAGATCTTCCGCAGCTCCAAGTTCGGCAACATCGCTGGCTGCATGGTCATCGACGGCTCGATCCGTCGCAACCAGAAGGCGCGGCTGCTGCGCGACGGCGTGGTTATCTCCGAGACCTCAATCGCGTCGCTGCGGCGCGAGAAGGACGACGTCACCGAGGTGCGCGACGGTTACGAGTGCGGTCTGACCCTCGCGAACTACGGCGACATCAAGATCGGCGACATCATCGAGACCTACGAGATGGTCGAAACCGAGCGAAGCTAGGAGATCCCATGTCGAATCCTCGCAACGCCAGGCTGGCGGATCAGATCAAGGTCATCCTGGCCTCGACGCTGGAGCATCGGGTCAAGGATCCGCGGTTGGGTTTCGTCACCATCACCGACGTGCGCCTGACTGGCGACAACCGCGACGCCAGCGTGTTCTACACGGTGCTCGGCGGCGACGAGGAGCGGGCTGCCTCGGCTGCGGCGCTGGCCTCGGCTACCGGCATGTTGCGCTCCGCGGTGGGGGCGCAACTGTCCCTGCGGCACACGCCGTCGCTGACGTTCGTGCTGGACGCCACCCTGGAGGCGGCCAAGGGGATCGAAGAGCTGCTGGCCCAGGCCCAGCAAAGCGACGCTGCCGTGGCTGCCCAAGCTGCCGATAAACCCTATGCCGGGCAGCCCGATCCCTACCGCAAGCCCACCGAATGACGGCTGAATCCGGCATCCTGGTCGTCGACAAGCCCGAGGGCTTGACCTCCCATCAGGTAGTGGGGCGCGCCCGGCGGGCCTTGGGCACCCGCAAGATCGGCCACGCCGGCACACTCGACCCGATGGCCACCGGGGTCTTGGTGCTTGGCGTGAATCGCGGTACCAGGCTGCTCGGGCATCTCGCACTCAGCGACAAGCGCTACCTGGCCACCATTCGGCTCGGCCAAAGCTCCACCACCGACGACGCGGAGGGCGAGCTGACCCCGGTGGCCGACGCGTCGCAACTGACCTTGGCGCAACTCGATGCCGCAGCCTCATCGCTGCGCGGCAGCATCAGCCAGGTGCCCAGCACTTACTCGGCGATCAAGGTCGCGGGCCGCCGCGCCTACGACCTGGCCCGCCGCGGCGAGGCCCCAAAGCTTGCCGCGAGGCAGGTCGAGGTGAGCCTGCTCGATTTCGCATCGCCGCGGCCGCATGACGGGCTGCTGGATGTCGACGCGGTGATCGAGTGTTCTTCGGGCACCTACGTGCGGGCGATCGCGCGTGACCTGGGGGAGTTGCTGGGAACCGGCGGCCATCTGACCCGGCTGCGCCGCGAACGGGTCGGCCAGTTCAGCCTGGCCGATGCCGTGGAGCTCGACGAGGGGGCCACCATGCTGAGTCTCGCCCAGGCCGCGCGCCGCAGTTTTGCCTGCCTGGAGGTCAGCGACGAGATCGCCGCCCAGATTCGGGTTGGCAGGCCGCTATCGCTGTCGGTACCTGCCGCGCCAACCGGCATGATCTCCCCGGCGGGCGAGCTGCTCGCCCTGTATCAACCCAGCGCGACCGGCGCGACGCCGATGGCCGTCTTAGTAGGAGGCGAACCAGCATGAACACGGTAGTCATCGGCAACTTCGATGGGGTACACACTGGCCATCAGGCGCTGCTGGCCGAGGCAGCCAAGAACCAGCGGTTGGTGGTGCTGACCTTCTGGCCCCATCCAGTATCGGTGCTTCGCCCCGGATCCGAACCGCAGCTGCTGACCGACCTGGACACCCGCATCGACATGCTGCGGCAAGCCGGTGCCGACGAGGTTCGGGTGGTGCATTTCGACGAACGCATCGCGCAGCTATCGCCGCAGGAGTTCATCGAGCGGTTCGTGCTGCCGCTGGCACCTGACCGGGTGTTGGTGGGGGAGAACTTCCGGTTCGGCCGCCAGGCTGTTGGCAACGTCGATACGCTGCGGCAGCTCGGCGAAGACCGCTTCGAGGTGGTGGGGCTGTCACTGGCCATGCTCGACGACGTGGTTACGTGCTCGACGCTCATCCGCAAGGCCCTGGCCGATGGCGACGTGGCGCTGGCAGCGCAGCACCTTGGTCGGCCGTTTTGTTGCTGCGGTGTGGTCGAGATGGGCGATCAGCGGGGACGGGGCCTGGGGTTTCCGACCGCCAACCTGTCGGTCCCGCCAGGCCTGGCGATGCCCGCCGATGGGGTCTACGCCGGTTGGGTGCGCCACAACGGGCGCGACTATCCGGCGGCGATCTCGGTGGGCACCAACCCCACCTTCGATGGCTTGGATCGCCGGGTCGAGAGCTACGTGCTCGATGAGACCGACCTAACCTGGTACGGCGACCGCATCCATGTCGGCTTCGTGGCCCGCCTGCGTGGTCAGCTGCGGTTCGGCGCTGTGGCCGAACTGATCGAACAGATGCACTTCGACGTCGCAGCAGCTCGCTCCGCGTTGGGGATTGCCAACAACAAGTGATAACATCATCAGGTTGCCGTTAGATCGGCCACGGATCACCAAGAGCTCCGACAGCAACCGCGACTGGAGCGCCGTGCAGCGAATCGGAAGGACCTGGAATGGACGCTGCAGAGAAGACCAAGATCATCGAAGAGTACGCGATCAAGCCGGGCGATACCGGTTCGCCAGACGTGCAGATCGCGTTGCTGACCAAGCGGATCTCGCACCTGACCGAGCACCTCAAGGAGCACAAGGGCGACCATCACAGCCGCCGTGGCCTGATGCTCATGGTCGGCCAGCGTCGTCGGCTGCTCAACTACGTCGCTAAGCGCGACGTTGAGCACTACCGCGAGCTGATCGCTCGACTCGGTCTGCGCCGCTAACTGCTCGCATATCGTCGTTCCCGACTGCGTGTCGGTCGGGCTTGGCTGTCGCGGCCGAATAGACTGGTCGCGACAACAAAATAATTAACTAGACGCCACTCAAGCGGTACCTCATCTGGTCCTCGGTAGTGATTCTCGGGAGTTTTGCCCGCGGATCTCGATCGAAGACCGGTGAGCAAGAGGGCTTACCTGGACCGATTTCGGGCGGCGTCGCAACCGAAAGGAATCTTTCGTGTCCGAATTAGGTCTTGAATACTCCGAGGTAGTCATTGACAATGGCGCCTATGGCAAGCACACCGTCCGGTTTGAGGCGGGGCGACTGGCCCAGCAGGCCGACGGCTCGGCCGTTTGCTACCTCGACGGCGACACCATGTTGCTGTCCGCCACCACTGCGCAGAAGACGCCGCGCGATGCCATCGACTTCTTCCCGCTGACTGTCGACATCGAGGAGCGCATGTACGCCGCGGGCCGCATCCCGGGCTCGTTCTTCCGCCGCGAAGGTCGCCCCGGCGAGGGCGCCATCCTGGCCGCCCGGCTGATCGACCGCCCGCTGCGCCCGGCTTTCGTCAAGGGACTGCGCAACGAGGTGCAGGTCATTGTTAACGTAATGGCGCTCAACCCGAACGTGCTCTACGACGTGGTGGCCATCAACGCGGCATCCATGTCCACCACCCTGGCGGGGCTGCCGTTCTCCGGACCGATCGGCGGCGTCCGCGTCGCCCTGATCGACGACGCCTGGGTCTGCTTCCCGACGGTGGAGCAAGTCAAGCAGTCGACCTTCCAGATGGTCGTGGCTGGCCGCGTGCTCGCCGACGGCGACGTCGCCATCATGATGGTGGAAGCCGGTGGCACCGAGAGCACCTGGGAGCTGGTGCGCGGCGGCAAGACTGCGCCGACCGAAGAGATCGTCGGCGAGGGCCTAGAGGCCGCCAAGCCGTTCATCAAGGCACTGTGCGACGCGCAGTCCGAGCTGGCCGCCAAGATGCCGCGCGAAACCTACGATTTCCCAGTCTTCCGCGACTACGAGGACGACGTCTACGCCGCTGTCGAGGAGCTGGCAAGCCAGCGCATCGCCGAGGCCATGACGATTGCTGGCAAGCAGGAACGTGACGACGCCACCCACGAGATTCGCCAAGACGTGCAGGAGCAGTTGGCAGAGCGCTTCGAGGGCCGCGAAAACGAGATCAGTGGTGCGCTGAAGGCGTTGACCAAGAAGATCGTTCGCCACCGGACGCTGACTGAGGGCGTTCGCATCGACGGTCGCGGGCCTCGCGACATTCGTACCCTGTCGGCCGAGGTCGCCGTCGTGCCCCGAGTGCACGGGTCGGCGCTGTTCCAGCGTGGCGAAACCCAGATCATGGGCGTCTCCACGCTCAACATGCTCGACATGGAGCAAAAGATCGACACCCTGGCGCCCGAGTCGGTTAAGCGTTACATGCACAACTACAACTTCCCGCCGTTCTCCACCGGCGAGACCGGCCGCGTTGGTTCGCCGAAGCGGCGCGAGGTCGGCCACGGTGCGTTGGCCGAGCGGGCGCTGATCCCGGTGTTGCCGACCCGGGAGGAGTTCCCTTACGCGATCCGGCAGGTCTCGGAGGCCCTGGGCTCCAACGGTTCCACCTCGATGGGCTCGGTGTGCGCCTCCAGCCTGTCGCTGCTGAACGCTGGCGTGCCGCTGAAGGCCACGGTGGCTGGTATCGCCATGGGTCTGATGAGCGAGGAAATCGACGGCGAGACAAGCTATGTCGCGCTGACCGACATCCTGGGCGCGGAAGATGCGCTGGGCGACATGGACTTCAAGGTCGCTGGTACCCGCGACTTCGTGACCGCGCTGCAGCTCGACACCAAGCTGAACGGCATCCCGGCCAGCGAACTGCAAAAGGCGCTGCTGCAGGCCCGCGACGCCCGCCACACGCTGCTGGATGTCATGGGTGAGGCCATCGACGCCCCGGATGAGATGAGCCAGTACGCGCCGCGGATTATTTCGCTGCGGATCCCGGTCGACAAGATCGGCGAGGTGATTGGGCCGAAGGGCAAGATCATCAACCAGATCCAGGAAGACACCGGCGCGAACATTGCCATTGAAGACGACGGCACGATCTACGTCGGCGCCGACCAGGGTGATGCGGCGGAAGCCGCGGTGGCGGCCATCAACGCGATCGCCAACCCGCACCTGCCCGAGAAGGGCGAGCGTTACCTGGGTACCGTGGTCAAGACCACGTCCTTCGGTGCCTTCGTGTCGCTGCTGCCTGGCAAGGACGGGCTGCTCCACATCTCGAAGCTGCGCGCGCTCAATGAGGGCAAGCGGGTCGAAGATGTAGAAGACGTGGTCAGCGTCGGGCAGAAGCTGCAGGTCGAGATCGCCGAGATCGACGACCGGGGCAAGCTTTCGCTGATCCCCGTTGTCGAGGAAGACGGCGACGAGGACTCCGAGTAATTCCAAGCAAAACTAGCGGGGGCGAGGCGGCTATGAGGGCGTCTCGCCCCCGCTTTCTGCTTCACTAGTTGCTTAGTCACTGAATCAGGAGCGAAACATGAGTGACATCAGGGTTGGGATTTTTGGCTCGAACGGCAAGATGGGCGTCGAAGTGGTTCGGGCGGTGAACCGGGCCGAGGGCATGACTGCTGTCGCCGGAGTCGACCTGGGCGATCCGCTGGAATCGGTGGGGCGCGCCCAGGTGGTGGTTGATTTCACCACGCCGGAAGCGGTGATGGATCACATCGAGTGGTGCCTTAGCCGCGGCATCCACATGGTGATTGGTACCACCGGCTTTACCCCGGAGCGGCTGGCTCGGGTGCGTGAGCTGTGCGCTGCGAACCCTGGCGTCGGCGTACTGATCGCGCCGAACTTTTCGATCGGGGCCGTGCTGATGATGCGGTTCGCCGAGGCCGCGGCGCGCTTCTACGCCAGTGCCGAGGTAGTGGAACTGCACCATCCGGGCAAGCTTGATGCCCCGTCGGGAACCGCCAGGCTTACCGCCGAACGGATCGCTAAAGGCCGGGAGCTAGCGGAGCTGGGGCCGGTGCCGGACGCCACTGTGGCCGATGACGGGGCCCGCGGGGCCGTCGTCGACGGGATCCACATCCATGCGGTCCGGCTGCAGGGGCTGGTGGCCCACCAGCAAGTACTGTTCGGAGCCGAGGGGGAGACGCTGACGCTGCAGCACGACTCCTATGATCGCGCCTGCTTCATGCCCGGCGTGCTGGCCGGGATTCGCCACGTAATGGCAGCCCCTGGGCTCACCATCGGCATCGAGGAACTGTTACAGCTCTAGGGCAGCTAATCGGCGATCCGGGTGTGCATCCGGATCAGCTTTAGCACCACTTTGCCATCGGCCGAGCCCAGTTCTTGGTGCGCGCCGTCAGCCCCCCAACCCGCGGTGGCAAGGAAGCGGCGGAACTCGTCGGCGTCTGCTGGCAGCCAAATCACGGCCACCTCGAAGCCGTCGGCGGCGATCACCCCATCGGTCGGCCCGCTGTCAGGGTCACCGGCTGGCCCAGTAGCCGTGAAACCAACCACCTCATCGCCCGCTAACGCCACCAACACCCGGCAGGTGGCTAGCGGGGGAGCCGCAATGGCCTGCTGCCAAGCCGAAACCGCTTCGGCCTGATCGGTCTCGGCCAGCGCCCGTGCCAACTCGGGATGCAGCGACCACTGGCGGCGTTGCAACTCCACCAGGCTCGCCGCCTCGTTCGGCAATGCGAGCCTAACCCGGTTGAGACTAGACATTGTGCTTCCTTGAAATCGCAGTGACCAAACCCAGCCTAGCCGCCCGGCAAGTAGCGCGGCGGATGCTGCTGATGGAATAGGGCCAAGCGTGTCATTCCGGCTAGGCTGGGCCTGTGAGCGAACTGAAACCACCACCGGCCCTGGCTGACGGCACGCTGCGGGTAATCCCGCTGGGTGGCCTCGGCGACGTGGGGCGCAACATGACCAGCTTCGAACTGGACGGCGAACTGGCGCTAGTGGATTGTGGCGTGCTGTTCCCTGAGGAACACCATCCTGGCGTCGACCTGATCCTGCCGGCGTTGGGCAGCGTGATCGAGCGCATCGACGACGTGGTGGCGCTGGTGCTCACCCACGGCCACGAAGACCACATCGGTGCGGTGCCGTTTTTGCTACGGCACCGGCCGGACATCCCGATCTACGGTTCCAAGCTGACCTGTGCGTTCGTGGAAAACAAGCTCAAGGAACACCGGATTCGCGGCGCCAAAATCAACGTGGTGCGCGAGGGCGACAAAGTAAAGCAAGGAAATTTCGCCTTCGAGTTCATGCCGGTAAACCATTCCATCCCCGACGCGATGGCGGTCGCCATTCATACCGCTGCCGGAACCGTGCTGCACACCGGCGACTTCAAGATGGACCAGCTACCGCTGGACGGTCGGATCACCGATCTGCGGGCCTTCGCCCGGCTAGGCGAGGCTGGGGTCGACTTGTTCATGACCGACTCCACCAACGCGGTAGAGCCTGGCTTCACCACCCCGGAACGCGACCTGGAACCGGCGTTGGAGCGGGTGTTCGAGACCGCCGACGGCAAGATCGTGGTGACCTGCTTCGCCAGCCACGTACACCGGGTGCAACAGATCCTGGATCTGGCAGTCAAGCACGACCGCAAGGTCGTCTATGTCGGCCGCTCCATGGTGCGCAACATGTCGGTGGCGCGGGATCTGGGCTACCTGCACGTGCCCGCCGACACCCTGATTCAGTTGTCCGAGTTGGACCGCTACCCCGATGACCGGGTCGTGGTGGTCTCCACGGGTTCCCAGGGCGAGCCGATGGCGGCACTAAGCCGGATGGCCAACCGATCCCATCGAGATGTTGAGGTCGGGCCCAGCGACGTGGTGCTGCTGGCTAGTTCGATGATCCCGGGCAACGAGAACTCGGTCTATCGGCTCATCAACGGGCTGGTTAAGCTGGGCGTCAAGGTCGTGCACCAAGGAAACGCGCTGGTGCACGTCTCAGGGCATGCCTCGGCGGGGGAGTTGTTGTACTGCTACAACATCGTCAAGCCGAAGAACGTCATGCCGATCCACGGCGAAATCCGGCACCTAGTGGCCAACGGCACCCTGGCCGTCGAAACCGGGGTACCGGCCCGCAACGTGGCGATCTGCGAGGACGGCGACGTGGTCGACCTACACGATGGTCTGGCCAAGAAGGTTGGCCGGATCGACGCGAGCTACATCTTTGTCGACGGCAGCACCGTCGGCGACCTGAGCGAGTCGCTTAACGACCGGCTGGTGCTCGGGGAGGAGGGCTTCGTCTCCGTCATCAGCGTGGTGAGCGTTCACTCCAAGACGATTGTTTCCGGGCCGGAGATTCACGCCCGCGGGCTGGCCGAGGAGGACTCGGTCTTCGACGAAGTGCGAGAACAGGTCGCCCAGGCGCTGGCCGAAGGGCTGCGCGACGGGGTGGACGATCAGCGTCGGCTGCAGCAGATCTGCCGCCGGGTGCTGGGGCAGTGGGTGGCCAGGAAGCTGCGCCGACGCCCCATGATCGTGCCCGTGGTGGTGACCACCTAGCCCTCCTGTGATGCAGATTCGAAAAAGCGGTACCGGCGACTCACACGCCAAGCTAATCCTGTTCGGCGAACACGTAGTTGTCTACGGGGAACCCGCCATTGCCGTCCCGCTGCCCGGGCTGACGGTAACGGCCACCGCCACGCCCACCGCCGGGCCGGTACGACTCGAGTCAGATCTTCCCCTCACCGAGACAGAGATCGCTGCGCCCAGGCAAGCCATCCGCGCCATCCTTGCCTTGCTGCGGTTGCCCGATGCCGGGGTGCGGGTGCGCATCGCCAGTTCGGTGCCGCCCGGCCGTGGCCTGGGCTCCAGTGCGGCCACGGCCGGGGCAATCGTGGCTGCGATCGCCGACCTGTACGGTCGCAACCTCGCAAGTGACAAGCTCTACGAGCTGGTGCAGGCTGCCGAGCGGGTCGCTCATGGCGCCCCCAGCGGTCTGGATGCCCGTGCTACTTCAGCTGCGGGTCCGATCTGGTTTCAGCGTGGCCGCGCCGAAGCCATTGAGTTAGCGTCCCCGCTGCACCTGGTCGTTGCTGATACCGGCATGCCTGGCAGCACTCGGCAGGCCGTCGCGGAGGTGGCCCAGTTGCACCGTGACCAGCCCAACCTGGCCAAGCGCCTCACCGCCGAGCTGGGGGCACTGACCGAGACGGCGCGGGATGCGTTGCGCCGAGGCGACACCGCTCTGGTTGGTCGGTTCATGAGCCGGGCACAGCGGTTGCTGACCCAATTGGGAGTGAGCAGCCCGAAGATTGAACACCTGGTGGCGTCCGCCCGCGAACACGGAGCGCTGGGGGCCAAACTCAGCGGCGGCGGCCAGGGCGGTTGCATCGTCGCCTTGGCCAAAGACGCCAAGCGGGGCGCGCTGCTGCGGCGGGCGTTGTTGGCTGCTGGTGCCGCTGACGCTTGGAGCGTCAAGGTCGGTAAGCTGTGACCGGTATGAGCAAGCAAGCTGTGGCCGTGGCCCACCCCAACATCGCGCTGATCAAGTACTGGGGCAAGCGCGATGAGCAGCTCATCCTGCCCGTCAACTCAAGCCTGTCGATGACGCTCGACATCTTCCCGACCACCACCACTGTGACGTTGCCGCCAGGTTTGGCTGCAGACCAGATCGAGCTGAACGGCCAGCAGGCAGAAGGCGTGGCCGCCGACCGGGTGGTCGCCTTCTTGGAGCTGGTGCGCGGCCTGGCCGGACGAACCGAATACGCCCGGGTGAGCAGCACCAACACCGTCCCGACCGGGGCCGGGCTGGCGTCCTCGGCTGCCGGGTTCGCTGCCCTGGCCGCAGCCGCCGCCGAGGTCTACGGGCTAGAACTAGACAGCCGCGCCCTGAGCCGATTGGCGCGTCGCGGCTCCGGCTCCGCCAGCCGATCAGTGCTAGGTGGCTTCGTGCAATGGAATGCCGGGGAAGACGACGAGTCCTCCTACGCCGAGGCCGTGGCCTGGGACGGACTCGATGCCGCAATGGTCGTCGGCATCATCGACGCCGGTCCCAAGGCAATCTCCAGCCGGGAGGCGATGAGCCGCACGGTCGCCACTTCGCCGTTCTACCGTGGCTGGCATCAGGCATGCGATGAGGATCTGGCCGCGATGCGGGCCGCAATAGCGGCAGTCGACCTGCCCCTGGTAGGCGAGATCGCGGAACGCAATGCGCTGCGGATGCACGCCACCATGCTTGGGGCCGTGCCGCCGGTGCGATACCTAACCGCTGGCACCATGAGCGTGCTGGACCTGGTGGCCGACCTTCGTCGCCAAGGCGTCGGCGCCTGGGCAACCATGGACGCCGGGCCCAATGTCAAGGTGATCTGCGCCGCTGCCGACGCCGAAACCGTGGCCGCTGCGATGACCGCAAGCGGGCACGTGGCCCAGACCCTGGCGGCACGCCCCGGCCCGGGGGTCAGCCTGACGAAGGCGGACACCGCCTCGTGAGCCAGCCTGTGATCCAGACGAAAGCGCCCGGCAAACTGTTCATCGCGGGCGAATATGCCGTGGTTGAGCCAGGGCAGCTGGCCGTCGTCGTGGCGGTCGACTCCTACATCACGGTCACGCTGCGCCCAGCCGCCGACTACGGCACGCTCTCCTCGGCCCACCATGAGCCGCCGGCTACCTGGTGGCGGCAGCCCGAAACGAACGCGCTTAACAGCAGCGAACCGATCTCCCGCCACGTCCGGGCCGCAATCGAGACCAGCGAACGACTGGCCGTCGAGTTGGGACGCGATCTCGACTACTACGACCTGGCCACCAGCAGCGAGCTGGTGACCGACGACGGCCGCAAACTCGGCCTCGGTTCCAGTGCTGCCGTCAGCGTCGCGGTCACTCGCGCGCTCAATCAGTACTACGAACTAGGCCTGGATGAGCTGGGCATCTTCAAACTCGCCTTGCTCGCCGGAGCCACCGTCAATCCGCGCGCCTCTGGCGGCGACCTGGCTGCAGCCGTGTTTGGTGGCTGGCTTGCCTACGCCGCCCCCGACCGCGACGAACTGGCTAGGCAAATGCAGACCACGCCGCTGGCTGAGTTGCTCGCCGCCGACTGGCCCGGCCTCAGCCTGCGGCACTTGCCGCCACCGGCTGGCTTGGAGCTAGCGGTCGGCTGGACCGGCCGCCCCGCCGCAACCGAGCGTATGGTAGGCCAACTGCGCGGCGCCTGGCGCGACAGTGACGACTACGCCGCCTTCCTTAGCGATAGCCAGCGATGCGTCGAGGAACTCGTGGCTGGGCTGGCGGCACAGCAGCCAACCCTGGTCATGGCCGCGATCAGCGCATGCCGGGAGTTGCTGCGGCGGCTAGCCGAGCAGGCCGCCATCAATATCGAAACCCGCGCCTTGGCACAGCTATGTTCGGACGCGGAAGCCGTCGGTGCTGCGGCCAAGTCTTCGGGCGCAGGCGGCGGCGACTGTGGTATTGCGCTGATGCCATCCGGGGTTTCGGTGGCCTACCTGCAGGCACAGTGGCGACAGCACGGCATTCGGCCGTTGGCTCTCAAAGTGCCGCAACCGGAAGGAAACGTGGATGTCCGCTAGCCGCAAAGACGATCACATTCGGTTTGCCGTCCAACAGCAGCAAAGCCCACGCGAAAACGCATTTGATCAGGTCCGGTTCGTGCACCGGGCGCTGTCTGGACTAAACCGGGCCGCGGTAGATCCGAGCGTCACCATCGCCGGGGCCACCTGGGATTTCCCGTTCTTCCTAAACGGCATGACCGGCGGCAGTGAGCGTGGCGGCGAAATCAATCGGCAACTCGCGATCGCTGCCCGGCAAACCGGGCTGGCCATGGCCACTGGTTCCATGAGTTCTTGGTTCAAAGAGCCGTCGCAGGCAGCCACCTATGAGGTGGTGCGCCAAGAGCATCCGCAAGGCTTCGTAATGGCCAACGTCAGCCCGGAAGCCACCGATCAGCAGGCGTTGGCCGCAGTTGAGTTGCTAGCCGCCGACGCACTGCAGATCCACCTAAACTCCGCCCAGGAGACGGTGATGCCCGAGGGTGACCGCTTCTTTGGCCACTGGCCCGAACGCATTGCGGATCTGCTGCGGGTCGTGCCAGTGCCCGTCATTGTCAAGGAGGTTGGGTTTGGCATCAGCCGGGAGACGGTGCGGGAACTTCTTGGCCTTGGGGTCAGCATCGTCGATGTGAGCGGTCGTGGTGGCACTGACTTTGCCCGCATTGAAAACGAGCGACGTACCGGCTCCGACATGTCCTATCTCAGCGGCTGGGGGCAGTCGACCCCGGCTTGCCTGCTCGACGTTGCCCCGATTGCCGCGAAGGCCGGAATGACACTGCTGGCTTCTGGGGGTGTTCGGCACCCGTTGGATGTTGTGCGGGCGCTGAGCCTCGGGGCAACCGCGGTGGGGGTCTCCGGTGTCTTTCTGGAGGTGCTGGTGGAGCATGGTGTCGACGAACTGGTGCGCACTATCCGCAGTTGGCAGGGGGAAATCGTCGCGCTCATGGCGCTGCTGGGGGCCAGCAGCGTGGCTGACCTCGTCAAGTGCCCGGTGTTAGTTACCGGCTCATTGGAAGAATTCTGTCGGCTGCGCAACATCGATGCGGCCAGCTTCGCCAACCGTTTCGCGCCCCGGGTGCGCCACAATGGCTGAACCTGGCGAAATCACTAGGAGGATCAAGTGACAACCACATCGCAGGCAGCGGCAGTACCAATGCAGTGGGTGGGGCCGATGCGGATCAGCGGTGACGTGGTAGCCGAGGAAATATCGGTCCCATTAGCCACCTATGAGACGCCACTGTGGCCGTCGGTGCGGCGGGGTGCCAAGGTGTCCAGACACTGCGAGCGAGGCATTCAGGCCACTGTTGTTGACGACCGGATGACGCGATCGATCCTGCTTGAGGCCGTAGACGCCTCGGCGGCCTTGGCTGCGGTGCGGCAGCTGCAGGCAGGTATGGCCGGGTTGCAGGCCGTGGTTTCGCAAAGCAGTAACTATGCCAGGCTGATCGATCTAAACACCCAGATCGCGGGCAACCTGCTGTTCGTGCGCTTCGAATTCACCACCGGAGACGCCTCCGGGCACAACATGGTGACGCTGGCCGCCGACAAGCTCATCGAGCACGTGCTGCGCACCGTCCCAGGGGTGGCCTACGGCTCAATCTCTGGCAACTACTGCACTGACAAGAAGGCCACGGCCATAAACGGCATTCTCGGGCGCGGCAAGAACGTCGTCACCGAGATACTGATTCCCGAACAGGTGGTACAACGGCTGCTGCATACCACTGCCGCGAAGGTCGTCGAGCTGAATGTTCGCAAGAACCTGATCGGTACGATGCTGGCTGGCGGGTTGCGTTCAGCCAACGCGCACTACGCGAACATGTTACTGGCCTTCTACCTCGCCACCGGCCAGGACGCGGCCAACATCGTAGAGGGCTCCCAGGGCGTCACCCACGCCGAGGACCGCGACGGCGACCTGTATTTTTCTTGCACCCTGCCCAACCTGATCGTCGGCACGGTCGGCAACGGCAAGGGCTTGGACTTCGTCACCGAGAATCTGGAACGGCTGGGCTGCCGGGAGCAACGCGAGCCTGGCGAGAACGCCCGCAGATTGGCGGTGCTGTGCGCGTCGGCGGTACTGTGCGGTGAGTTGTCGCTGATGGCGGCTCAGACCAATCCGGGGGAATTGATGCGAGCTCACCTCACCATCGAGCGCGGCAAGCCGGGCAGGTCATGACCATCTCGGCCACTAAGATTCTCGCGACTATCCAGACCGCTACCAGGAGCCTTTGATGACGGAAGCTATCCGAGTGGGCATTCACGACATGTCCATGGCGACCACCCACTACAGCATGGATCTCAGTGTGCTCGCTGCCCACAACGGGACCGACGTCCAGAAGTATTATCGGGGAATCGGGCAACAGGTGATGAGCGTGGCCGCCCGCGACGAAGACATCGTGACGCTGGGTGCTAGCGCCGCCGCGCCCATCATCGCCAAGCATGGCAAAGCCGGAATCCGCACGGTGCTGCTGGCCACCGAGACCGGCATCGACCAGTCGAAGGCGGCCGGGATCTACATTCATTCGCTGCTCGATCTGCCCACCACGGCCCGCGTGCTGGAGCTGAAACAGGCCTGCTACTCAGGTACGGCCGCGCTGCAGTTCGCGGCGAGCCTGGTGGCCCGCGACCCGTCGCAGCGGGTGCTGGTGATCGCCAGCGACGTCGCCAAGTACGACCTGGACTCCAGTGGCGAGGCCACCCAGGGTGCCGGGGCAGTGGCCATGCTGGTCGCCGCAAACCCCGCGCTGCTGGAGATCGAGCCCAGCGCGGGCGTCTACACCGAAGACATCATGGACTTTTGGCGGCCGAACTATCGCACCACGGCGGTGCTGGACGGCAAATACTCGATGCGCGCGTATCTGCGCGCGGTCGAAGGGGCCTGGGCAGACTACCGGGAGCAGGGAGGCAGCGCCTTCGACGAGATCGACACGGTCTGCTACCACCAGCCATTCACCAAGATGGCCGTCAAAGCGCAACGACACCTGGCCAAGCTAAACCACCACCCGCACGAAGACGCCGCCGAGGTGCTGGAGCCGACATTCGGCTATAACCGGCTGGTCGGCAACACCTACACTGCGTCGTTGTATCTCGGGTTGCTGTCGCTGCTGGATAGCCGCGACGATCTGGCGGGCCGTCGCATCGGTATCTGCAGCTACGGCTCGGGCGCGGTGGCCGAGTTCTTCACGATGCTTGTGCAGCCCGGCTACCAGGAACACCGGCGGCAAGCCGAAACCCAGGCCGCCATCGATTCCCGGGAGCCGTTGGATTACGAAACCTACCGGGACCTCCACGAGTGGCAGGTGCCCAGCGACGGCGGAGAGCACACGTTCGAGGAGCGGTCGCATTCTGGCTTCCGGTTGGCTGGCGTGGCTGGGCACAAGCGGTTATACCAGCTGCAGTGAGCTGAGGTTTGAGGATTCGCGGCGGCTGAGTTATTCTTTATCAGTTGCCTGCCGGGCAAGATGCCGGTAGCAAGCCTGACTACATCCGAGGAGATTCCAATGGCCGCTGTTTGTGATGTTTGCGCCAAGGGGCCTAGCTTCGGTCACAACAAGCCCTGGTCGAAGAAGAAGACCAACCGGCGTTGGAACCCGAATATTCAGCGGGTGCGCGCAGTGGTAGATGGGACGCCGCGTCGTCTCAACGTGTGCACTTCGTGCCTGAAATCTGGCAAGGTCTCGCGCTAGTAGTAAATATCTGTCTCAATGGCCCGCAGGAAGCTGCGGGCCATTGTCATTGCCCGGACTTTCGCAGCCGCATGAGTAGGGTTAGCCCATGACCTCCTGGCGAACCGACATTTACCGCGAACTGGCGCGGCGGTTGCCAGACGCCGTTGGCGCTAAGACCGCCGAGCGGCTCGCCGAGCTGGGGCTGCACACCGTCGGTGACCTGATCTGGCATGTCCCGCGCCGGTACCTGGCGGGCACCGAGATGAGCGACTTCACCTCGCTGCGGGTCGGTGACGAGGTGGCCGTGGTCGCCGAGATCGTGCGCACGCAGGTGCAGCATGGCCGCCGCACCCGGGTCGAAACCGTGCTGACCGACGGCCAGGCCAGGCTGCAGGCCACCTTTTTCGCCGCTAAGCAGTACCTCGCTGACTACTGGGCCCGCACCCTAGCCCCCGGCAGCCGAGGGATCTTCGTGGGCAAGGTGAGCGAGTTTCGGGGGCAGCTGCAATTGGCGCACCCAGACTTCGTCATCATCGACGGCCGAGGGCAGGTGACGGCGAAGAAGACCGAGCGGGCCGAGCAGCGCAAAGCGATGCAGCGGGCCGTGCAGCGGGCCACCATGGTCGGGCTATACCCGGCCTCGGCCAAGCTGCCCACCTGGACTATCGCCGAAACCATCGACCTGCTGCTGCCTGGGGTCACCGCGCTGGGCGATACGTTGCCCGACTGGGTCGTCGACGATGCGGGCGTGCTGCCGCTGCCGCAAGCGCTGACCGAGGTGCATCAGCCGGTTACCGCCGCCGACGCGGAGCGGGGGATCGCGCGGCTGCGCTTCGACGAGGCCTTCGCGCTGCAGTTGTTGATGGCCAAGCGGCGCCGCGAGCTGGCGAGCGAACGGGCAGTCGCCCGGGTGGCCCCTAGCGGGGGGATTGTGGCGGCCTTCGAGCAGGGCCTGCCGTTCGAGCTGACGGCGGGGCAGCGGCTGGTCTGCGAGCAACTGGTGGCCGAGCTGGGCAACCAGACCCCGATGCACCGGCTGCTACAAGGCGACGTCGGCTCCGGCAAAACCGTGGTGGCACTGTGGGCCATGCTTACGGTGGTGGCCGCCGGCGGCCAGGCGGTGCTGCTCGCGCCCACCGAGGTGCTGGCCAAGCAGCACTACCAGAGTATCCTGCGGCTGCTGGGGGACTTGGGCATGCCCGGCCTGCTGGGTCATCCCGATGCCGTGCGCGTCGAGCTGTTCACCGGCAGCGGATCCGCGCCCGCCAAGCGGGAGGCGCTGGCCGCGATGGCCAGCGGCGAGGCCGGGATCGTGATCGGCACCCACGCCCTGTTCGGCGAGCAGGTGAGCTTCGCCGACCTCGGGCTGATCGTCGTCGACGAGCAGCACCGATTCGGGGTCGAACAACGCGCGGCACTAAGCGGAAAAGCCGAGTCTCGGCCGCACCTGCTGGTCATGACGGCGACGCCGATCCCGCGTTCGCTGGCGATGACCGTATTCGGTGACCTGGCGACACTAGAGCTACGCGAACGCCCCGGCGGCCGGGCCGAGGTGCAAACGGTGCACGTGCCCACTGCGCAGCAGCCACAATGGTTGGATCGGGCCTGGCAGCGGATCCGCGAGGAGGTCGCCGAGGGCAGGCAGGCCTTCGTGGTGTGCCCGGCGATTAGCGAGTCCGAGGCGACGAGTACCGGCGAGGAGCCGGGGCTGACGGCGGTAACCGAGCTGTTGCCGCGGCTGGAACAGGGGCCGCTGGCGGGGCTGCGGCTTGCGATGGTGCACGGGAAGCAGCCCGTTGCCGAGCGTGACGAGGCCATGGCCAAGTTCGCGGCAGGCGAGGTTGACGTGCTGGTGGCAACCACCGTCATCGAGGTGGGCGTGGACGTTCCCAACGCGTCGGTAATGGTGATCATGGACGCGGATCGGTTCGGCATTGCGCAGCTGCATCAGCTGCGGGGCCGCATCGGGCGAGGCGAACATCCGGGGCTGTGCCTGCTGGTCTCGGCCGCCGAAGGCGATGCCGTGGCCCGGCTGGCTGCGCTGGTGGCCACCACCGATGGTTTCGAACTGGCCGAGAAGGATTTGGAGCTGCGCCGCGAAGGCGACGTGCTGGGGGCCAGCCAGTCCGGGGGGACATCGCTGAAACTGCTGCGCGTTCTCGCTGATGCCGAGGTCATTCACCGGGCCCGCGACCTGGCCGAGCAGGTACTCGCCGACCCCCGGGCCGCCGATGAGCCGCTGCTGGCCGACCTAGTGGCGAGCGTGGAGCGGCTGTCGGCCGAAGAGTGGCTGGCGAAGTCGTGACCAGGATAATTGCCGGCAGCGCCAAGTCGATCGCGTTGCGCATCCCAACCGGGACACAGACCAGGCCCACCACCGACCGGGTGCGCGAGGCCCTGTTCTCAGCGCTGGCGTCTTGGTTCTCGACCAGCGACCAGGCCGCCGAGCGGCAGCTCGCGGGCATCAGCGTGCTGGACCTATTCGCGGGCAGCGGTGCCATCGGCCTGGAGGCAGCCAGCCGCGGGGCAGCGCCGGTGGTGTGCGTCGAGCACAACCGGGCGGCGGCCGCGATGATCCGCAGCAACGCTGCCGCCGCTAAGTTGCAGGTGTCGGTGCGCGCCGAGCGGGCGGAGCGGATTCCGGGCAGCCTGGCCCAACCAGTGGACCTAGTGGTGGCCGACCCGCCGTATGACTATCCCGGCGAACAGTTGGATCGCTTGATCGCCCAGCTGACCCCCGAACTGGCCCCGGCAGCGCTGGTTGTGCTGGAGCGATCCAGCCGGGACCCGGCCCCCAACTGGGGTCCCGAGTTCTCGGATCACTGGCATCGCCGCTACGGTGAAACCACGCTGTACTTCGCCACGACCGCTGAGGAGAACCAATGACGGTGCTTTGCCCAGGCTCATTCGACCCGATCACCCTCGGGCACTTGGACATCATCACCCGGGCACGCGACCTGTTCGGGCAAGTGCTGGTCGGGGTCGGCCGAAACTCCACCAAGAACTACCTGTTCGGGGCAGAACGCATTGACCTGGTGCGGGCATCAGTAGCAGACATGCCCGGAGTAGCAGTCGAAGCAATCGACGGCCTGCTAGTCGACTTTTGCGCCGAACGCGGTATCACCACGGTAGTCAAGGGAATGCGGTTCGGCGCCGACTTCGATTTTGAGCTGCAGATGGCCCACATGAACCGCGACCTTGGCCCGATCGAGACGGTGCTGCTGCCCGCCGCCGCAGAGCACGTCACGCTCTCCAGCACCATGCTGCGCGAAGTCATCCGGCTGGGCGGCGACGTGTCGGCCTACGTGCCCGAGGCGGTGGCGGCGAAACTCAAGGCTGGCCCGCTCGGGCGGTGAGGCTAACCACGATTTGGTAGTGGCCCAGGGCTCAGGTAGCCTTGGGTGTTGGTCATGACGAGGTCGTGGTCTACTTGCGAAGGGAACATCATGCAGCCCGGACACTCCATAGATCGCCGCTCGCCCCTAGTCGTCGACGTGAAAGAGTTGGCTCGGGTCAAGCTGCGGGAGTTGGGCGATGAAGTACCAGCGCCGGTTGACTTCGGCATCGACGTGATCAAAGTGCCGCAAGGCTCGCCGCTTGACTTGGATCTCCGGTTGGAGGCCGTGGTCGAGGGGGTGCTGGTATCGGGGAAGATCGGCGCGACTGTTCAAGGACAGTGCGTCCGGTGCCTGACGGAACTGGAACGACACGAGTCATTCGAGGTACAGGAGTTGTACTTCTATCCTGGCCACAACCAGGAGGAGGACGAACTGCTGGTCGTCGAGGACATGGTTGATCTGCAGCCCGCCATCCGCGATGCCGTGGTACTTGAGCTGCCGTTCGCCCCGGTTTGTCGGGAGGATTGTCGCGGGTTGTGCCCCGAGTGCGGGGCCGATCTGAACGACGATCCCGAGCACAACCACGGGCAACGAGTCGATCCCAGATGGGAACGGCTGGCCGAATTGAACGTCGATGACCAGGTGGATCGCTAGATCCGCGTAGAGCAAGGAGAAGATCGTGGCCGTTCCGAAGCGGAGAATGTCGCGTAGCAACACCCGCAGCCGCCGCTCGCAGTGGAAGACCAGCGCGGTCGCCACCGTCGTGTGCGCGAACCCGGCGTGTCGCGAGCCGCACCTGCCTCACACCGCCTGCCCAGGCTGTGGGCAGTACGGTCCCAAGGGTGCCCGCCGCCCCGTCCTCGACGTTTAACACGTCGAACCCGCGACGCGGGTGAACCACATTCAGACCCATCTAGATCAGCTGGGCGTCAGCATCGACGCTCAGCTTTTCGGCGTTGCCATGACGCATCGCTCATACGCGTTTGAAAACGAGGGCAACGAACACAACGAGCGGCTGGAGTTTCTAGGTGACGCCGTGCTGCAGATCGTCATCACCCAGCACCTATTTACTACCTTCCCCGACTCCACCGAAGGCCAACTCGCCACGATGCGGGCGTCCCTGGTGAACACCCGGGCCCTGGCGGCAGCGGCGCGCACCGCAGGCTTGGGGCCGCTGATCCGGCTAGGCCGCGGCGAGATCGCTACCGGCGGCGCCGACAAAGATTCGATCCTCGCCGACACCACGGAGGCCTTGATCGGCGCGGCCTACGTCAGCACAGACCTGGCCGCAGCTGCCCGGCTAGTGCACTGGCTGCTGGCCGATCAAATCGCGGCGGTCGGCGCCCGCAACGACTACACCGACGCCAAGACCGCGCTGCAGGAGTATTGCGCCGAGCGCGACTGGCCTCGTCCAACCTACGAGGTGATCGGTTCCGGCCCGGATCATCAGCGCAGCTTCACCGCCGTGGTCATCGTCAACGAGCAGCAGCTTGGCAAGGCCGAGGCGAGCAGCAAGAAACGGGCCGAACAGGCCGCGGCCCGACAAGCCTGGGAAGTGTTGCAGGACGGTGCTGATGCCTGAACTACCCGAGGTAGAGAGCGTACGCATCGGGGTAGCAAGCCATGTCGCAGGCCGCGCCATCGTCCGCACCGACGTCCTGCATCCGCGGGCGATTCGCCGTCACGAGGCTGGGGTCGACTCCTTCCGCGCGGGCAGCGAACAGCGGCGAGTCGACGCCGTCAGGCGCAAGGGCAAATACCTTTGGCTGGCGATGGGAACTGACGCGCTGCTGATACACCTCGGGATGAGCGGCCAGCTGCGGATCCACCGCCCACAGGATGTCCGCCACCACCACACCCGGATCGTGTTCGATCTCGACAACGAAACTCAGCTGCGGTTCGTCGATCAACGGACCTTCGGCGGCATGCAAATCGTCGAAGGCGGTGCCGAGGACCCGGTGCCGCACATCGCCCTAGACCCGTTCCACCCGGACTATTCCGAGGCGGTGGCCGCGGAACGACTGCGCCAGCGAAAAACCGGCGTCAAGCGAGCGCTACTCGACCAGAAACTGGTCTCGGGCATCGGCAACATCTATGCCGACGAGGCGCTCTGGCGGGCCAAGTTGCATTACGACTATCCCTGCGACCGGCTTAGCCAACAGCAAGCAGTGCAGCTGTTGGCCGAGACGAAGCAGGTCATGACGGCGGCGCTGGCGGCCGGCGGCACCTCGTTCGACGCGCTTTACGTAAATGTCAACGGCGATTCCGGCTACTTCGGGCGGGACCTCAACGTCTACGGGCGGGTCGATCGGCCGTGCCACCGTTGCGGCACGACCATCGTGCGCCGCCGATTCACCAATCGCAGCAGCTATCTGTGCCCTCGTTGCCAGCCGAGGCCAAGGCGGCGGCGATGACGACGGCTCAGCGAAAACGCCCCGGCAGTTGGGCCCAGCTGCTGCGGTTCGGCGTCGTTGGCGGGCTGGGAGTCTTCGTCAACATGGCCACCCTGGTGCTGGAAAAGGTGTTGTTCCCGCTGCTTTGGTCCTCGGCCGATCCCGAGGGCGTCTGGTACGACCTGCCGTTCACCGATTACAACATCCGGTGGTATCACGTCATGGTGATGGGGGCGTTCTTGGTGGCGAACCTATTCAACTTCCAACTGAACCGCTGGTGGACGTTCCAATCCCAGCGGCGCGCGGCGTGGTGGAGCGAGTATCTGCCGTTTCTGCTAGTCGGGTTGGTGGCCCTCGGCTTCGGCCAAATCGTCATCACCGCCTTGATGCACGCCCACTCGCCGATAGCGCTGCCGCCTACGGTGTTTGATAACTCAACCTGGTGGCGTACCCGCGTTTATTGGGCAAACCTGATTATGATCGCCATCACGGTGCCAATTAGCTTCTTGCTAAACAAATACTGGACCTTCAAGAGCGTATTGGCCGTTACCAATGAGGAGGTGGACTGACGGTGCACTTGAAACAGCTCACGCTGCGTGGTTTCAAATCGTTCGCCTCGGCCACCACTTTCAATTTCGAGCCGGGGATCACCTGTGTGGTCGGCCCGAACGGGTCGGGCAAGTCCAATGTGGTCGACGCCCTGGCCTGGGTGATGGGCGAACAGGGCGCCAAGAGCCTGCGGGGCGGTGCGATGGCCGACGTCATCTTCGCTGGCACCACGAAGCGGGCTCCGCTGGGCCGCGCCGAGGTTGAGCTGACCATCGACAACACCGATGGGGCGTTGCCCATCGAGTACGCCGAGGTCACCATCACCCGCACGATGTTTCGCAGCGGCGGCTCGGAGTACGCCATCAACGGCACGCCCGCCCGCCTGCTCGATGTCCAGGAGTTATTGAGTGACTCAGGTATCGGCCGAGAGATGCACGTCATCGTCGGCCAGGGCCAGCTTGATGCGATCCTGCAGGCCACACCGGAGAGCCGCCGCGGCTTCATAGAGGAGGCAGCCGGGGTACTGAAACACCGCAAGCGCAAGGAAAAAGCGCTGCGGAAACTGGAGGCGACCAAGGCCAACCTGGATCGGCTCACTGATCTGATCGAAGAGCTATCCCGCCAACTCAAACCATTGGGCCGCCAGGCCGAAACCGCCCGCCGGGCGGCCGTCATCCAGGCCGAGGTGCGCGACGCAAAGGCCCGCCTATTGGCCGACGAGTTCGTCTCTGCCCAAGCCGAACTGGCCGCCGACTTGGCCGACGAACAAGCGATAGCTTCCGCGAAAGCCCAGGCCGAAGCCATGGTGCAGGAAACCGCCGCTGCCGAAACCGCAGCAGAGGAACAACTGCGACAGGCCGGGACAAACTTCGAGCAGGCGCAGGCCCACTGGTACGGGCTGGCCGGGTTGCGCGAGCGGGTCGCTAGCACCATGTCGGTAGCCAATGAGCGAGCCAGGATGGGGGAGAGCCAACCAGAGTTGGGTTTCTCCGGCCGCGACCCGGAGGCACTGGAGCAGGAGGCGGGCGAGATTCGGCGGCGGGAAGCCGAGTTGAGCCAGCAGATCCAGCAGGCCTCCGAGGCATTGACCGACGCCACGCTGCACCGCAACGGGGTCGAAGCCCGCAACAGCGCCGCCGAGCAAACCTACGCGGCCGCGCTACTGGCCGTCGCTGACCGACGCGAGGGCATGGCCCGGTTGACTGGCAAGGTCAACTCGATCAAGTCCCGCCTGGAGGCATCCGGGGAGGAGGTCGCCAGGCTTGAGCGCCGCCGCGCAGAGGCGCTCGCCCGAGCAGAACAGGCCGAGCAGAACTGCCGAGAGGAAGAAGCGGCCCTAGCCGACCTCGGGGCAACCGAATCCGACCTAGACCAAGTTTTTGAGCAGGCCCAAGCCCTCGTGGGAAAACGAGAGGCGGAGCTGGCCGAACTGCGGGAGACCGAGACCGAGCTGGCCAACCAGCAGGCGGCGTTGCTGGCCAGGGTGGAAGCCCTGCAATTGGCGGGTCAGCGCAAGGACGGCACCCAGGGGCTGCTGGATGCTGGCCGCAGCGGGGTCGTCGGCAGGCTGGCGGACCAGCTGAGCGTGCATTCGGGCTATGAGGCGGCGGTGGCGGCCGCGCTAGGCCCCCTCGCTGACGCCGTCGTGGTAACCGGGTTGGGTCCGGCCCTGAATTGCCTGGAATACCTGAGTGCTGAGGAACTCGGTTGGGCGGGCATCGTGGTGCAGACCGACTCGGCTACTGAGGTGTCGTCGGACTGCCTGCTGCAGCACGTCACCGCCCCCGCCGGGGTACAGGCAGCCTTGACGCGCATGCTGGGGAATCATGTGGTGGTCGACGACCTGGCGGCCGCCAAGAAACTGGTTGCCAGCAAGCCAGCGACCATCGCGGTTACCCGAGCCGGCGAGGTCATCTCCGCCTGGCGGGTCGAGGGCGGCGGCGCCTCGGGACAGTCACTGCTCGAACTGGCGGCCGCGCAGGCAAAGGCCGAGCAGGAGCTCGCCGAGGCGTCAACACAACTTGAACAGACCAGTAAGCGCGGCCAGGAGGCCGGCGAAAACCTAGCGAAGGCCCAAGAAGCAGCTGAAGCGGCCCTGGCCAAGCTGCACGTCTCCGACGCCGAGTTGGCGGCCGTGGCTGATCGGATGAGCCAGCTCAAGCAGGCCCAGTCCGGGGCAGCCCGCGAGGCCGAGCGGCTCGGCGAGGCCATCGCCGCCGCGCAGCAAACCAGAGAACAAGACGAAACCAAGCTGGGCGAGTTGCAGGCCCGGCTGGCAGCGGCCAGCGACGAAGAGGCCACCGACCCCGATCCCACCGAGCGAGACGAGACCGCCCAGGAAGCTCGCCAAGCCAGGCAGGCTGAGATGGAGGCGCGGTTGGCGCTGCGCACCCTAGAAGAACAGGCCAAGGCCCTGGCTGGCCGCGCGGAGGGACTCGTCCGGGCAGCCAGCAACGAACGAGCGGCGCGCCAGCAGGCCGAGGCGAAGGCCCGGCGGCTACGGCAAGAAGCCGAAGTCGCCGAGGTCGTCGTGGTGGCGGCGACGAGGCTGGCAGAGCTAGTCGATGCCGCCAAGCAGCGTGCCAGCGACGAGCGGGATCGGGCGGAGCAGGCCCGCCGTGAGGCCGAGGCCGATGTTGTTGCCAAGCGACACGCCGCCCGGGCCGCGATGACCCGCCTGGACGAACTGATGCGTGGCGCGCATCGCGACGAACTGGTGCGGATTCAGCACCAGATGCGGATCGAGCAGCTGACGGAAAAGGCACTGACCGAATTGGGGCTAGAGCCAGATCAACTGGTGGCCGATTACGGCCCCGAGCAGCTGGTGCCCATTATCACCAATCCCGACGGTTCCGCCCTGGGTGAGGACGACCCGCAGCCCGAGCCGGTGCCATTCGACCGGGCCGAGCAGGCCAAGCGGCTGCGCCGGGCGGAACGCAACTTGTCGGTGCTGGGGCGGATCAACCCGTTGGCGTTGGAAGAATACGACGCGATGAAGACCCGGCATGGCTTCTTGGCCGAACAGCTGGATGACCTCAAACGCACCCGAGTCGACCTACTCGACATCGTCGCCGAGGTCGATGCCCGCGTCAAAGAGGTCTTTGAGCAGGCCTACCAGGACGTTGAGGTCGCCTTCAAGGATGTGTTCGCCCGGCTGTTCCCGGGGGGCGAGGGCAAGCTGGTGCTCACCGATCCCTCGGACTTGCTCACCACCGGCGTCGACGTGGAAGCCCGGCCAGCCGGCAAGCAGGTCAAGCGGCTGTCGCTGCTTTCAGGCGGCGAGCGATCGCTGGTGGCGGTGGCCTTCCTGGTTAGCCTGTTCATCGCCCGCCCCAGCCCGTTCTACATCCTCGACGAGGTGGAGGCCGCGTTAGACGACGCGAACCTCGGCCGGCTGCTGGAGATTTATGAGGAGTTGCGGGCGAACTCCCAGTTGGTCGTCATCACCCATCAGAAGCGAACCATGGAAATTGCCGACGTGCTCTACGGCGTTTCGATGCGCGGCGACGGCATTTCGACCGTGGTGAGCCAACGGCTGCACGAGGAGTAGTAGCCGCGCGCCCGCCGCGGTGACCATGATCTGGCGCATCCAAGCTAGGGTATGGGCGTGGACTGGATTTTTTGGGTCGTTTTAGCACTGATCGCCTTCGCCATCGTGGCGGCGTCGATTGTTATCAAACTCGACAAGAAGCAGGTGGCCGCACCGCAGCCAACCGATGAGCTGGAGCCGCCCGCCGAGGCGGAACCGGAGCCAGCCGAAGCGGAAACCACGCCCGAGTCCGAGACCACGCCCGAGCCCGAGACCGCGGTCGGCTTGGATGTTCCCGAGCGGCCGGCTACCCGGCTGGGACGGCTGCGCCGCCGGCTAGCTGGCAGCAACAACTCGCTGGCTCGGGCGCTCGCGGACCTGCTTAGCGCGGACCGCATCGACGCCGAGGTTTGGGAAGACTTCGAGACCACACTGATTACCTCCGACCTGGGGGTGGGCCCCACTACCGAACTGGTCGAGGCGCTGCGGCGCGAGCTGGCCGTCGACGGGGTGAGCGACCCGGAGCAGGCCAGAATGATTCTGCAGCGGGAACTACTGAAGCTGGTCGATCCCAGCCTGGATCGTTCGCTCAACCTCGCCGCTGCTGCCGGCCAGCCCGCAGTGGTGCTGATGGTGGGTGTCAACGGCACCGGCAAGACCACTACGGTCGGCAAGCTGGCGCGGATTCTGGTGGCTGAGGGTAACAGCGTCGTACTTGGGGCCGCCGATACGTTCCGGGCTGCGGCGGCCGAGCAGCTAACCACCTGGGGGGAGCGAGTCGGGGTCCAAACCGTGCGAAGCGACGAGGGTGCCGATCCAGGCTCGGTGGCCTTCGACACCGTCAAGACGGCAATCGAAGCTGGCAGCGATGTTGCCATCATCGATACCGCGGGGCGGCTACACACCAAGACGGGCCTCATGGACGAGCTGGGCAAGGTCAAGCGGGTCATCGAGAAGCAGGCAGCCGTCACCGAGGTGCTGCTGGTGATCGACGCGACCACCGGCCAGAACGGGCTCAACCAGGCCCGGGTCTTCGCCGATGTGGTCGACGTGACCGGCGTCGTGCTAACCAAGCTCGACGGCAGCGCCAAGGGCGGCATCGTCGTCCAGGTGCAGCGCGAACTGGGGGTGCCGGTGAAGCTAATCGGCCTCGGCGAAGGCGTCGATGACCTGGCGCCATTCGACCCGGCGGGCTTCGTCGCAGGCATTCTGGGGGAGTAAGTAGTAGCTGAGGCTAGTAGTCTTGGCGAGTCGCGCGGCTGCGCGGCAGGAGTGACAGGGAGAGCTTGACGTGTTCGACACTTTGCAAGGTCGGCTGGCCGATGTCTTCAAGGGGCTGCGCTCGAAGGGGCGGCTGACCGAGACCGACATCACCGAGAGCATGCGGGAGATCCGCATCGCGTTGCTGGAGGCCGATGTCAACCTTGCCGTGGTCAAAGCCTTCATCGCCGCCGTGCGGGAACGCGCTTTGGGCATCGAGGTATCTAAGGCGCTCAATCCGTCCCAGCAGATCGTCAAGATCGTCAACGAGGAACTCACCGAAATCCTCGGCGGCCAGGCGCGCGAGGTTCGCTTCAACAAGCGGCCACCAACCATCATCATGCTTGCTGGCCTGCAGGGCGCCGGTAAAACCACCTTGGCGGGCAAGCTCGCCAAGTGGCTGCGGGATACCAAGCATTCCCCGCTGCTGGTGGCAGCCGATCTGCAACGCCCCAACGCGGTGAACCAGCTGCAGGTGGTAGGCCAGCGGGCAGGGGTGCGCGTGTTCGCCCCCGAGCCCGGCAACGGCGTTGGCGACCCGGTGGTGGTGGCCCGTGACGCCGTCGAATATGCGCAGCAAAAGCTGCATGATGTGGTCATCATCGACACCGCCGGCCGCTTGGGCGTGGATGCGGAGCTGATGCAGCAGGCCGCGAACATCAAGGAAGCGGTCACGCCAGACGAGGTGCTGTTCGTTGTAGATGCGATGATCGGTCAAGACGCGGTCGGCACCGCCAAGGCATTCGACGACGGCATCGGCGTCGACGGCGTGGTGTTGACCAAGCTTGATGGCGACGCCCGTGGCGGCGCAGCGCTGTCGATCGCGCGGGTCTTGGGCAAGCCGATCATGTTTGTCTCCACCGGCGAGGCATTGGCCGACTTCGACGTATTCCACCCCGACCGGATGGCCAGCCGGATTCTCGGCATGGGCGATGTGCTCACGCTGATCGAGCAGGCGGAGCGAACGTTCGATGCGGAGCAGTCCCGGGCGGCCGCCGAGAAGCTGACCAAGAAGAACCAGTTCGGTCTGCAGGACTTCCTCAGCCAGATGCAGCAGCTGCGCAAGATGGGGCCGCTGTCGAAGCTGATGGGCATGCTGCCCAATATGGGGCAGTACCAGGCTGCCATCGATCAGATTGACGAGAAGGAAGTCGACCGGATCGAGGCGATCATTTTCTCGATGACCCCGGCCGAACGCGACGATGTCAGCATCTTGAACGGCTCGCGGCGGGCCCGGATCGCCAAGGGCGCGGGCGTGCAGGTCTCGGACGTGAATAAGCTGGTCAACCGCTTCGTTGAGGCGCGCAAGATGATGGAACAATTCGCTGGCGGCATGATGCCGGGGATGCCCGGTGCTGCCGGCGGCGGCAAGTCAAAGCGCAAGGGCGGCAGGAAGGCCAAGGGCAAGGCTAAGTCGCGCTCGCAGCAGCGGAAGCAGGCCCAGCCGCGGCCGAGTGCGCCGGTGGCGCCGCAAAGCATCGACGACTTCGAGCTGCCGCCCGAACTCAAGAAGATGCTGGACGAGTCGAACCGGCAGGGCTAGCCGTTCGGGCGTCGCGTAGGCTGGGGGCATGGCCCATAATTCCTATCTCATCCGCGGCGTCGTGCTGCCCGGCAACGAATCAGTCGAAGTCTGGATAGCTGACGGCAAGATCGTCGCCGGTCCGGTAGCGGACGCCCAGCTACTAGCCGAGAACGTCTACCTGGTGCCCGGCCTGGTTGATGCCCACTGCCACCTGGGGTTGGGCATCCAGGGGGCCGTGGCGCCGGCGACCATAGTTGAACAGGCGCGCCAGGACCTGGCGGCTGGGGTGATGCTGGTGCGTGACTGCGGCTCGCCCGCCGATACCCGGTTCGTGCAGGATGATCCCAGCCTGCCTCGGCTGGTCAGGGCCGGTAGGCACGTGGCGCGCACGAAAAGATACATCCGCTACGCGGCCGCCGAAGTGGAGCCGGAACAGCTGGTAGCCCAGGTGCGCCACGAGGCGCGTTCGGGCGATGGCTGGGTCAAGCTGGTGGGGGACTGGATCGACCGCAACGTCGGCGACCTCGCCCCGTCCTTCCCAGCCGAAGTCGCCGCTGAGGCGATTGCTGTGGCTCACGAGGAGGGCGCTAAGGTAACCGCGCACTGCTTCGAGGAGCAGTCCGTTGCTGAGCTGGTGGCCGCTGGCATCGACTGCATCGAGCACGGCACGGGCATGTCTGCCGAGGTAATTCAGACCATGGCCGAGCGCGGTATCGCGTTGGTACCTACGATGATCAACATCGCCAACTTCCCCAAGTACGCGGCCGATGGGCAAGCGAAGTTCCCGACATATTCGGCACACATGATGGCGTTGTACGAGCGGCGCAAGCAGACAATCGGCGCTGCCATCGACGCCGGAGTGCAGGTCTACTGCGGCACCGACGCCGGAACCGTCGTTGCTCACGGGCGGGTGCAAGACGAAATCGCTGAATTGGCCGAGCTAGGGGGCAACGAGTTCGCGCTGGGTGCTGCCAGCTGGCGGGCTAGGAGTTGGCTTGGAGCCGACAATCTCACGGTGGGCGCCGATGCCGATCTCATCGTCTGCGATACCGACCCCCGCAACGACCTCACTGCGTTGCGTCGGCCGGTACTGAAGCTGCTGCGAGGCAAGCCGGTGGCTTAGCGCAACTCGCGATGCTGCCTAAACGTTGTGAAGAGCTTGTTTTGTCGCCGCTTCCTGGTTGACTAGTGGCAAGACGCAACCAAAGTGTTGGAGGTTACCCAGATGTCAGACACTCCGCTGGATAAGTCAGCCGAACAGCCGAACGTGACGAAGCCTGTCGAGAACCCGGCTCAAGGCTTCCCTCCGCCCACTGGCTCGCCCTCGCCGAATTGGCGGCAAGAGCCTGCCAAGAAACGGGCAGGTTTCTGGCGTGGCTTCGGCCAAGGCACTGGGTTTGGGCTCGGGCTCACGGTGATGGTCGTGGTTGTTACGTTCATCTCCGGCATCTTCAGCCTGATCGCTTTTGGCATGAGCCTGGGGGCGCTGACCAACGCTTCGGGTGCCAGCTTGATGACCACTACGGTTTGGGGCGAAGACGGTTCCGATGGCCGCCTGCGCGCGATCTCGATCTCCGGCGTCATCATGACCCACGATACGGGCACTGGCCTGTTCTCTCAGGGGACCTACGGCTACGAGATCGCTGACATGTTGGATTCGCTGGACAAGGATGACGCCGACGGTGTGGTGCTGTTGGTCGACACCCCAGGTGGTTCGATTGTTGGCTCAAGCGCCATCTCAAGTGCGATCGAGCGCTATCAGGAACGCACCGGGCACAAGGTGTTCGTGCACGTTGAAGGCATGTCTGCCTCCGGCGGGGTCTATTCGACCGCGACCGCAGACAAGATCATCGCGGACCATGGCTCGCTCGTCGGCTCCGTTGGCGTGATCTTCGGGCCGGTCTGGCACTACAACAAGGTGATGGCCACCGGCAGCACGCTGATACAGCCCGGCGTCGTGACCGAGGGTGGTATCGAAATGGAGTACCTTACTCGGGGCAAGGGCAAGGATGTCGGCAATCCCTACCGGGAGATGACAGCGGAAGAGCGGGCCCGGTTCGATGCGATTCTGGACTACGAGTACATGCAATTCGTCAAGCACGTCTCCACTAACCGGGGCATTCCGGAGAGCACCCTGATAGATGACATGGGCGCGGCGATATTCGCCGGGGAAGAAGCCAAGCGCTACGGGCTGATCGATGATGTCATGAACCGCGACGAGTTCTTCCGCTACGCCGCTACCGAAGCCGGGTTGGATCCGGAAAAGACCATCGTGGAGGAGATCGAGGAGCCGAGCGGCATGCTCGCACAGCTGGGGATAACCCGGAAGGCTGGCCAGGCGCTGCCGCTGGTCGCAGGTGAGGGTGTCATGCTGGTCAACCAGGACATCTGCGGTGGCGCTCACCCGTTGGCATTCGCCGGTGACCTGCAGGCGGTGTGCGGCGGCTAGCGCCAGCTCGATTTAGAGCACGGCCGCCAAATCTGGCACAATGACGGGTGCGGTTGTCGTCAGTGCCCTCTAAGCTGGCGACAACTCCCAGCTCTTGGTCTGGCTGGTCCGCACCCCACGCGGTCGGCAAGACTTATATACGATGTCTGCTCGCAGACCTACACCATAGGAGTACCCACAGCAGTGGCCACCAAGATTCGTTTGAAGCGACTCGGCAAGATTCGCTCGCCTCATTACCGCGTCGTCGTGATGGATTCCCGCACCAAGCGCGATGGCAAGGCCATCGAAGAGATTGGTATCTACCATCCCAAGAACGATCCCTCCGTGATCCGGATTGACTCGGAGCGCGCACAGTACTGGCTGTCTGTCGGGGCGCAGCCGACGGAAGCTGTTGTCGCCTTGCTGAAGCGCACCGGCGATTGGCAGCAGTTCACCGGCGACACCAGCCCCGCTGGCATCGACCCGCAGCCAGAGCGGCGAGACCGGGAGGCCGAGTTCGCCAAGGCGTTGGCAGAGGATGGCAGCGCTACGGCACCGGCTATCTCGAAGGCCAAGAAGAAGGCCGAGGAAACCAAGGCTGCCACTGAGGAAGCTAAGGCTCCCGCCGAGGATGCCGAAGCTCCCGCTGCGGAAGCTAAGGCTGCGGCCGAGGAAGCCGAGGCTCCGGCCGAAGCAGCCGAAGCGGCGGCCGAGGCCACCGCTGACGAGGCCTGATAATGCTGGCTGATGCGCTTGAACACCTAGTGGCTGGCATCGTCAGCAACCCTGACGACGTGCGGGTGCGCGACAAGAACCTGCGGCGCGGTCGGCTGCTTGAGGTTCGGGTGCACCCCGACGACATCGGCAAGGTGATTGGCCGACAGGGACGCACCGCTAAGGCGCTGCGTACCGTGGTTGGGGCGCTGGCTGACGGTTCGCAGGTTCGGGTCGACTTCGTTGATGTCGACCGGCCCCGTCGCAGGTGATAATTGACTAACTACATCGACGTCGTCGTTGGATCTGTGGAACGAGCTCACGGTATCCGCGGCGACGTCGTTGTCGTTGCCCACACCGATGAACCGAAACGGCGATTCGCTGCAGCCGCCGTGTTGACAACCGGTGCCGGGGAAAAGCTGCAGGTGGCCAGCTCACGCCGCAACGGTGATCGGTGGCTCATGTCGTTCGTCGGCCACCAAGACCGCACCGCCGCCGAGGCGCTGCGCGGGCAGCAGCTGGTGGCGAGAGTGGCCGCAGCAGAGACCCCGAGCGGCCCAGAGGAATACTTCGACCGGCAACTGATCGGTCTTCAGGTGCGATCCCACGACGGAGCAGTCGTCGGCGTTGTTGCCGACGTGCTGCATCGCGATCCGCAGGATCTGCTGAGCGTAGAGATTGACGGTCAAGAGCGGCTGGTGCCGTTCGTGGCCCAGCTCGTCCCCGTGGTAGATGTGGGCGCTGGTTTCTTACAGATCGCCGATGTGCCCGGGCTGCTGGAGGACATCGAATGAAGCTTGACGTCATCACCATTTTTCCTGACTACCTGGCGCCGCTGCGGCTTTCCCTCGTGGGCAAGGCCATCGACAATGCACTGGTAGACCTGCAAGTTCACGACCTGCGGCGCTGGACCCATGATCGACACCACACCACCGACGACACACCATACGGCGGCGGTGCCGGCATGGTGATGAAGCCCGAGCCCTGGGGAGAGGCCTTCGACGAACTGCGCGCAGCCGACCCGACTCCCATGACCGTGATCTTCCCGACGCCTGCTGGGCAACCGTTTACCCAACAGCTCGCCTATGAGCTCGCCGCCCGGCCACGGCTAGTGTTTGGCTGTGGCCGCTACGAGGGGATCGACCAGCGGGTGATCGACTACTGCCGCGATGAGTTCGAGGTCTTCGAGATCAGCCTTGGTGACTATGTGTTGAACGGGGGAGAGGTCGCCACACTGGCGATCAGCGAGGCCGTCGTGCGGCTGTTGCCGGGAGTGCTGGGCAACCCCAGCTCCCTAGTAGAGGAATCGCATTCGGCTGGCCTACTGGAGTATCCGAACTACACCAAACCGGCGTCCTGGCGGGGCCGCGATGTGCCCGAGGTGCTGCTCAGCGGGAACCACGGCGCGATCGAGCAATGGCGGCGCGACCAGGGGATTCAGCGAACCAAGCTGGTTCGGCCTGACCTGTTGGACGACGAGTCCTAGTTTTTGCGACTTAGTGTCGAAAAGATTGCGACGCGGCGTCGGGATTTTGCCTATTTAAGCCCCGATTTGGCCTCGTCTCCTATAAGATGTCGTACGTGGCAACAACTCTAACAATCCATCAGCGAGCAGTTAGATCATCGGTCGTCAAGAAGGTCATCATGTCGGTGACCGGCTTGCTTTTGATCGGCTTCCTGCTGATGCACATGTACGGTAACTTGAAAGTGTTCTTAGGCCCGGAGGCGTTTAACCACTACGCCGAGTGGCTCAAGGGCGACATCCTGTACCCAATCGTTCCTAAGGGCACGTTCATTTGGGTATTTCGGATCCTGCTGTTGGTGGCGGTAGTGCTGCACATCTGGTCTGCTGCGGTCTTGTCTGCTCGCACCATCAAGGTGCGTGGCGACGGCTATCAGGTCAAGAAGTTGCAGGAAGCGACCTACGCATCGCGGACGATGCGCTGGGGCGGCGTCATCATTCTTGGCTTCATCATTTTCCATATCCTGCAGTTCACAGTGAAGTCAGTTCGTACCGGCTTCGAGTATGAGTCGACTCCGTACGAAATGGTGGTGCTTTCCTTCCAGCAATGGTGGGTAGTGCTGCTGTATGCGGTGCTCATGCTGGTTGTGGTCGTCCACATTCGGCATGGCTTCATGAGTGCGTTTACGACACTGGGTGGCAACGTGTCCGCGAAGGCGCACAACATCCTTAGCGCGCTCGGGGTCTTGGTAGCTGTTGTGCTTTACATCGGCTTCATGGTCATGCCCTTCGGTGTTTTGTTTGGAGTTGGTAGCTGATGAGCACAGCAGTTGAAAGCGCAACGCAATACATGCAAGGCGTCGGCGAGTACTTCACCGTCGGCCACGAAATAGCCGACACCAAGGCGCCCGATCTGCCGATTGAGCAGGTTTGGGGGCAGCGGCAGTTCTCGGCTCGGCTGGTCAACCCGGCGAACCGGCGCAAGCTAAACGTCATCATCGTTGGCACCGGCCTAGCCGGTGGTGCGGCGGCTGCCACGCTTGGCGAGGCTGGCTACAACGTCTTGAACTTCTGCTATCAGGACAGCCCCCGTCGGGCCCACTCGATTGCTGCCCAGGGTGGCATCAACGCGGCCAAGAACTATCGCAACGACAACGACTCGGTGTACCGGCTGTTCTATGACACGGTCAAGGGCGGCGACTACCGCTCCCGCGAAACCAACGTGTACCGCCTGGCGCAGGCATCGGTGCAGATCATTGATCAGTGCGTGGCTCAGGGCGTCCCGTTCGCCCGCGAGTATGGCGGCCTGCTGGACACCCGCTCCTTCGGTGGTGTGCAGGTGCAGCGCACGTTCTACGCTCGCGGCCAGACCGGCCAGCAGCTACTGATCGGCGTGTACCAGCAGCTTGAGCGCCAGGTCGCGGCGGGCACTGTAACCATGTATCCGCGACACGAGATGATCGAACTGATCGTCGTCGACGGCCGGGCGCGGGGCATTGTTACCCGCAACCTAGTCAGCGGCAAGGTCGAAGCCTGGACCGCCGATGTCGTGGTGCTGGGCACCGGCGGCTACGGCAACGTGTTCTTCCTGTCGACCAACGCCATGGGCTCCAACGTGACGGCCGCCTGGCGGGCGCACCGCAAG